>Ga0310786_10006079_pt1 | contig 16199 bp, 9 predicted proteins | sample AusTroGonzalo_MG_FD_203881 | JGI IMG/M metagenome (GOLD analysis project Ga0310786, IMG submission 203881) | Bovine rumen microbial communities from tropical cattle in Woodstock, Queensland, Australia - Gonzalo_03 (v2) (version 2) | ecosystem: Host-associated > Mammals > Digestive system >... | reverse complement strand
GAACGAGTCCCGTGCGCGTCGTGCGCATCATCCAACCCAAGGCAACCATGGCCACGACGACAAGGATGCCCGCCAGCGCCTTGCGACGGATAAAGCCCATGACAGCACCCTTATAGTGCCCGGAGAGTGCCGTGAAACCAGCATTGAACCGTGCCTGGAACTTGTTGAGCTTCGAGTCGCGCATGATGATGGCCGAAAGGGCTGGCGACAACGTCAGCGCGTTGAACAGCGAGATGGCAACGGCAATGGCCATCGTCAGACCGAACTGGGTATAAAACGTTCCCGTGACACCACCGATGAAGCAGACCGGGACGAAGACCGCCATGAACACGAGCGTTGTCGTAATCAAGGCGGAGGTAATCTTCTTCATGGCTTCGTCCACTAACCCGGCAGACCCACCCCCTTGCCCCTCCCTGTGAGGGAGGGGAGTAGATACATCTGCCTCTTGTATGCCATCTGCTTTTCCGCGTTGAGGGTAACCACTCCCCTCCCTCACAGGGAGGGGCTGGGGGTGGGTCTCTAATCTGGCCTGAACGGCCTCTACCACCACGATGGCATCGTCAACCACGGTACCGATGACCAGCACGAGGGCAAAGAGCGTCAGCATGTTCAGCGAAAAGCCGATGGCGTAGATGACAGCCAGCGTAGCTATCAGTGACACGATGATGGCGATGGCTGGAATAATGGTGGCACGCCAGCTGCCCAAGAAGAGCCATACCACGAGGATGACCAGCAGCAGGGCTTCCAGCAGCGTCTCGACTACGCTGGCAATGGAGGCGTCAAGGAAGTCTTTCTTGCTCTCCAAGTCCTCGATGACGATGTCAGGAGGAAGCGAATGGCGTATCTCCTCGATTTCGCGGTCAATCTCCTTGATGATTTCGTTGGCGTTCGAGCCTGCCACCTGGTTGATACTGATATTGATGCCCGGGCTGTCGTTGGTTTCACCGATGATGTTGTAGTTCTGCGAGCCGAGTTCCACACGGGCAATGTCGCCAATGCGCAGCACGTCGCCGTCGGGCAGCGAGCGAATGACGAGGTTCTCGTATTCCTTCTCTTCCTCGTAGCGTCCGCGGTATTTCAGCACGTATTGGAAGGTGTTCTGACTCTCAGCGCCAAGCGTGCCTGTAGCCACCTCCACATTCTGCTCGTTCAACACCTGCGTGATATCGGCGGGCGTCAGGCTGTAGCGCGCCATCTTTAGCGGGTCGAGCCAGATGCGCATCGAGTAGTCGGCGCCCATCACGTTTACCTCGCCAACACCGGGAATACGGCTCAGGCGCGGCTCGATATTAATCTTCGTATAGTTGGCAAGGAAGGCACGGTCGAAGGTGCTGTCGGGACTATAGACGGCAATCTGCTTGATGTTCGACGTCTGGCGCTTGCGCACGGTGATGCCGCTCTTCACCACGTCGCTCGGCAATCGACCTTGTACGGTAGCGGCGCGGTTTTGCACGTTAACCATTGCCATGTCTGGGTCGGTGCCCTGTCGAAAGAAAATACCAATGGAGGCCGTGCCATTGTTCGAGGCCGACGAAGTCATGTACATCATGCCTTCCACACCGTTGATGGCTTCCTCGAGGGGTACGATGACGCTCTTCTGCACCGTCTCGGCATTGGCGCCAGTGTAGCTGGCCATGACGCGAACAGTGGGCGGTGCTATCTCAGGGAACTGTTCGAGGGCAAGCTGGCTTAGTCCGATGATGCCTACCAGCACCATTAGCACGCTGATGACTCCCGATAATATCGGCCGGTCTATAAAAGTTCTTACATTCATCCTTGGAAAAAATTAAAAATTAAATCATGTAATAATGTAATCATTGCTTTGCGCCATCATTTTCTCATTTTTACATTTTTACATTCTTTCATTTTACTTCTATTCCCTCTCTGAGCAATCCGGCACCCTCGGCGATGATGGTGTCACCAACGCTGAGGCCCTCCTCGACGATATATTCCTGTCCATTATTATGTGGATAGAGTGTAAGAACGGTGGCCTTCGTCTTGCCGTCGATGACCCGATAGACGAATATGCGGTTTTGCAGTTCATACGTCGCCTCCTGGGGAATAACAATACAATCCTTGCGGTGCGTCGGAAGGATTATCGTGGCACTGCCGCCATGATGCAATATACCACCAGCATTGGGGAACGTGGCACGCAGGGCGACGGCACCAGTCTGGTCGTCAACCGTTCCGCTGACGGCACTGATGCGACCTTCCTGGTCGTAGTACTTTCCGTTGTTCATGCGCAACTTGACAGCAGGGGCTTTGCTGATGAATGCGTCGATGGAGCCATATTGCGAGACGAGGTCCAAGGCCTGACTCTCGCTAATGCTGAAGTAAACATACACCTCTGAATCGTCGGCTACTGTCACTAACGGCTCGCTGATATTGCTGCTAACGAGCGAGCCCACATGCCAAGGTATCATCGAGGCCACACCACTCACAGGACTCTTCACCTCCGTATAACTTAGGTTGTTGCGGGCATTCACCTCCTGAGCCTTCGTCTGGGCCATAGCCGCCTCCGCTTCAAGCAGGGCGTTACGCATGGTTTCTACCGACACGTCGCTCACCACGTGGCCCTCTTTCAACTCCGTCTCGTTCTGGTAGTTCATGCGAGCCGTTGCCAACCGGGCCTCCGCGCTCTTGCGGGCAGCCACTGCCACTTCCAATGCAGCACGGTAGGGCACTTGGTCAATGATAAACAATGTCTGTCCCTTGCGAACAGCCTGCCCTTCACCTGTCAGAATACGGGTAATGCAACCCGACACCTGCGGACGCACTTCTACAATCTGACGACCCGTAATGCGGGCACTGTATTGTTGTTCAAGCGTCATGTCCTTACGATCCACTACCATCGTCTGGTACTGGGCTGCATCGCGCTTTTGCTGCTTTTTCTCTCCGCAAGATATGACTGTCATTCCTGCTAAGATTACAGCCGATACGGCTGTGAAAAAAGTACGTTTCTTCATACAAGTTAGTTAAATCTGGTTGCAAATATAGTAATAATTCTGGAAATATCACAATCTTTGCAGATAATATTTGGTATTTTGCTTAATTTGCGCTACCTTTGCAGGCGTTGTACATTCTGCGCAAGCACCGCATCATGAAACGAACAGTATTCATACTCATCTCCCTGATAGGATTGTCGCTTGGCACTTGGAGCAAGGAACCTGGTGCCAAAATGTCGGAAACATCTGGACGCAAGAAAGTGGCCGTGGTGTTAAGTGGCGGTGGTGCCAAGGGTACGGCACATATCGGTGCCTTGAAGGTGCTGGAGCGCGCGGGAATACCCATCGATATTATCTGCGGCACCAGCATGGGCAGTCTGATTGGCGGCATCTATGCCTGCGGACACCCTGCCAACGAGATCGACTCGGTGGTGCGAACGCTGGATTGGTCGTTTGTGCTCTCCGACCGCGAGGAACTCAAGAAGCAAAGCCTGCGGGAGCGTGAGAAACAGAATACCTACGTCATCTCGAAGGAACTCACTTTCGGCAAAAAGACCAAAGGTAGGAGCAGGGCCCAAGGGGGCTTCATATCGGGTAAGAATGTCAACACGCTGATAGCGGCCTTTACGGAGCCCTATCACGACTCCATCGACTTTAATACGCTGCCCATTCCCTTTGCCTGTGTAGCCACCGATGTCGTAGATTATTCCGAACAGGTGTTCCATAGCGGCATACTCGGACAGGCTATGCGTGCCAGCATGTCGATTCCTGGTGTCTTTGCCCCAGTCCGGATGGGCGAACGGGTACTGGTGGACGGTGGACTGACCAACAACTTCCCTGCTGACGTGGCCCGTGCGATGGGGGCTGATTACGTCATTGGCATCGACGTGCAGGACTCGCTGAGAAAGGCGTCGGACCTGACGACCACGTCGAGCATACTCCTTCAGATTGTTGACCACAATTGTCAGCATAAATACGAGGAGAACCTACGGCTGACCGACATCCACATCCACGTAAATACCAAGGGCTACAGCTCGGCAAGTTTCTCGACTGCTGCCGTCGATACCATGATACGACGCGGCGAAGAGGCCACAATGGCACAGTGGGACAAACTGATGGAGTTGCGCGAAAAGTTGGGCATACAGCATGATGGTAATCGTGCTACCATTAAGCAAAATAGCTTATCCCCTACTCCTACTCCTACTCCTTCTCCTGTCCAGCAACAGGAAGACTCGGTGGGTGTGTCGCCGATTATGATTAATGTCGGTGCACGCTTCGACAGCGAGGAGATGGTAGCCCTGCAGGTCAATGCCGAAGTACCTATCCGCTTGAAGATTCCCGCCGATATGGAGATTACCTTCCGATTGGGTAAACGCCTGATGGCCCAAGCCCAATGGTCGCTTCGTCCATTAAGCTTTTTCCAGCCGACGATCTCATATACCTTCCGCAACAACGAAATCGACTTCTTTGAATACGGCAAGAAACTCTATAGCATCACCTATAATCAGCACAGCGGTATGCTGAAGCTCTTTAACTTCAATGTCCGCAACTTCAATATCAGCATCGGAGCGAACTGGGACTACTACGATTTCCATACCGTATTGTCCGACCATCATTCCGTCCGTGACAAGGATATGGAAACGGAAGACATCGTCGACAAAGGTTTTGTCAACTATGAGTTCAAGGCCGACTACAACAGCGAGAATGACTGGTATTTCCCTACACGCGGCGCCAAGTTCCATGCCCGTTTTGCCTACCACACCGACAATTTCATCAAGCTCAACAACGAGGTTGGCTTGCGCGATTACGCCGCTATGTGGCGAATGACATTCCCCATCAGTCGTAAGATAACCATTCAACCCACACTTTTCACCCGTTTACTCTTCTACGACGGCGAGACTCCCTTCATACTTAGCAACATGATGGGTGGCGAATGGCTGGGACACTATGTCGTCCAACAAATGCCTTTTGCGGGTGTCGGATACGTGGAAATGTCGTGGGACAAACTGGTGGCAATACAGCTTCAGACACAATACAAGCCTTCCACGAACAGCGTCTTCCTGTTTCGCGTTGCTGTAGGACAGGATGCACCCGTCTTCGACGAACTGCTGAATCATAAGACCATGCTTGGTGTCTCTGCCAGCTATTATCTGAAGACTATGTTTGGGCCTCTTGGCGGCTCCGTCGGATACAGTAGTCTCACCAAGAAGTTCTATTACTTCATCAACCTCGGTTTCGTATTCTAAGATAACGCGACTTCAGAGAATTCGCTGGGCATATAAAAGCCTTGCGAGCCTCTTTATAGTCTCACGCCGAAGAAGGCGCGAGCGAACAACTTGTTTTGCTTGATGTTAATCTCGCCGTTGTCGAAGGAGGAATGATTCAACATGAGGGAGGTGCCGGCGAGGTAGCGGGGCGTGAAGTGATAGACCAGGGAGGTGCGGGCATTGAACATCATGTCGATACATGCACTGCGGTCGCGGACATCCTTGTCGTTCATGGAGAGCTTGTTGTGTTTGAAGACGGCAATGACAGGCATCATCGATAAGTGGAGTAGCCACTGGGAACGGCGACCAAACACCCAGTTGTAGCCGTAGCCACCGCCAATGCCGAAATTTGCAAACCTTAGTTTCAAGTCGGGAATCTGGGGATTGCGTTGCTTCAGTCTGTCGGTCGTTGTGACACCGCCGGCCTGGAAATCGATACCTACTAAAAAGGAGCCTGCTGAGCAGCGCTGGTAGTAATTCTGATACAAAGCTGCGGGGAACGAGAACTGACGGTGGTTGAAGATGTAGTAGCCCGTCAGGTTGAAGATATTCATGCGCAGGCCATCGTCACCCAGATAGTTGGCGTCGCCCACCGTCAGGTCGCCGGCCAGCGTCGTGGAGCGCAAGTAGTTGAGGTCGAAGCTGAAGCGTCGTCCGTGGTATTCGAAATTGAACTCATAGTCGTCGTGGCTACCACTGAGCTTGGAGGGGTTGACGGACAGAGAGACAGAGACATCGCAATAGTTCACCTCGAGACTGATGGTAGTGTTACCCTTAGTATGCAGGTCGTAGTCCGTGAGGATATTGTTGACAGTGCCATTGGCGCGGATGTTGTGGGTGGTATGGTTCAAAAGCAGACGGAACAACCACTTCTGGTGGGGACGGTCCACGTAGTTCGTGTCGTAACGTGTCTTGTAATAGTTCTCGATGAGTCTGTCGTCCAACATCTTGGGAATCTCATCCAGGTGTTTCAGGCTGTCCAGCATTGTCTGATGGTTCTTGTCGGACTGCGCCCCGGCCGAGAAAGGCAAGAGGATAAAAAGGTGGAATAATAGAATGTATCTTGTCATCGGGTTCAGGGTTCAGGGTTCAATGTCGATGTTCGTCGCTGAAAGGTCGTCAATGGCTCGGTTTGAAGAGGGGGCGATGACGGCGCCAGTGAAGATGCGGCCAGAGTTGATACCCAAGCGGCGGGCAGAGAAGTAGTCGTCAGCCTGCTGGAAGGTGCAGACGGACGAGATGCTGATGTGTTGCGGAGCCACACCCGAAGCCGTCAATTGCCGGCGGTTGCACTCGGTCAGGTCAATGTGCCATTTGGAGGTATGGGGCGAATGGAACTGTTTGCTGATAGCCGACATGTCGAAGCCTGCCTGAGCGAAGACCTCGTAGACCTCATCGCCGACCTCGAAACTGTCGAGGTGGATGCCCGGTCCTATCTGGGCCACGAGGTCCTGAGGCTGAGTGCCATAAGCTGCCGTCATGGCTTCGACGGCCTTCACGACTATGCGCTGAACGGTGCCTCGCCAGCCAGCATGGATGGCACAGACTGCCTGATGGCGGCTGTCGTAGAGCAGCACAGGGATGCAGTCGGCCGTAGAGACGCCGATGCACACTCCCGGGACATTCGTCATCAGGGCATCGACGCCCTCCAGTGCCTCCTGTCGTTGGGTGGCATGAAGTGCGAGGAACGCCTCATCAATCTTCACCACCTTCGTGAGATGTACCTGATGGGGCATGATAAGTCGGTCGTCCGCGATACCCAGCAAGCGACACAGCGACTCGCGGTTCGTGCGGATGTCGTCGTCGCTGTCGCCACAATAGCGGTTGATGTTGAATGCCGCGTAGTTGCCCTTGCTGCAGCCCCCATGGCGGGTGCTGCTAAAGGCCGTCACGCCGGCTCCCATGTCGTAAAAATCGAGTTGCGGTTTTTGTATCACGGTGCAAAGGTACGAAATTTTTGGTTAAATTGTTGATTTTTCAAAATAATTGTGTAAATTTGCAGGCAAATGTGTGTAACGCTAAAACGATCTGTGTAAGAAGGGTATGAAAAGATGGGTGTTTGCGATGGTGGTGTGTTGGCCGCTGTTGGCCTCGGGACAGGAGTCGCGGGGACTGAAGGGTGTGTGGAAGAAGTTCCAGGCTTGGATGGACTCTTCGGCCGTGAGGAAGGTGGACCGTAACTATATTGAGGTGCCTGAGCGGCCGTGGCGCGTGGTGCTGCGCACGAAGACGGACGAGTTCAAGATGGATGTGGACTCGTATTTCGACGATGAATACCTGGAGGAGAAATTTGGCCACGAAGTGGACGACGGGCGATTCCAGTGGCAGCAGCGCTATAATCCGCCGGCGGCGCAGTCGGTGGGATTCTATGCGGGCTATCGCGGGCTGGGATTCAGCTACTCGTACTACCTGCGCAAAAAGACGGGCCGGTCGTTCTCTATCAGCTCGACGGGTGCGCGCTACGGGCTGAACTTCCGGTTGCGGCGGTTCAAGACGAACGACGTGCATGTGGATGCACAACTGTATGAGGGCGACCAGGAGGTGGACCGCGTGGAGGGTGACGGCAGCTCGTACGACGACATCTGGGTGCGCTCGGTGATTATCGACGGCTACTATCTGTTCAACGGCAGGCGGTTCTCGCAGGCGGCGGCCTACAACCAGTCGGTCATCCAGCGGCGCTCGGCAGGGTCGCTGATGGTGGGCGCCATGTACCACCAGTCGTCGCTCGACCTGGCATCGGACCGCAATGCGGCGGTCATCCAGATGAACGGCGACTGGGGCAAGTTCAGCATCCGCCAGCTGAACCTGGGCGTGGGCTACGGCTACAACTGGGTGCCGGGGCGCGGCTGGCTGCTCAACGCGATGGTGATGCCGACGGTCAGCGTCTTCAACCGCGTGAAGACGCACTACTATGACAGCAACTACGCCCTGTTCTACGATGATCTGTCGGAGGAGGACAAGGCGACGCACAAGCCGTTCCCCGCAGACCTTGAGGACGAAAGCTGGCTGAACGACGCGAGGATATGGGAGACGCGCACGGAGACGAAGTACAGTAACCTGAAGCTGAACATGGATGCGCGACTGTCGGTGACGTACAACTGGAAGCGGTGCTTCGTGAATGTCTTCGGACAGTTCAACACCTTCGAATACGGCTATTCGCGCACCGACGTGAGCATCACCGACTGGTATGTCCGTGCCTCGTTCGGTACCCGGTTCTAAACAATTCGTGACTGCGGCAGCATGAAGAAGACTCCCCATCCGCTCGTTGCCATCATCCCCGTGGCGGTGCTCATCGGATTCCTGTCCGTGGTCATCGCGCTGTTTGGCAGCGACTCGCTCAGCGGGGGCAGCCAGATAGCGCTGCTGATGGGCATGGCGGTGTGCGTGTGCGTCTCGATGGCGTCCTACCGCGTGCCGTGGCGCACGTTCGAAGGGCAAATCAAGAAGACGCTGGGCGAGGTGTCCGTCACGCTGCTCATCCTGCTGTGCGTAGGCATGCTGTCAGGGTCGTGGATGATTAGCGGCGTCGTGCCGACGCTTATCTTCTATGGCATACAAATCATGTCGCCACAGTTGTTTCTTGCATCGGCGTGCATCGTCTGCGCCGTGGTGTCGCTGCTCTCGGGCAGCTCGTGGACCACGATAGCCACCATCGGCGTCGCCCTGCTGGGCATCGGTCATGCGCTGGGCATATCGGAGGCCTGGACGGCGGGGGCCATCATCTCGGGGGCATACTTCGGCGACAAGATGTCGCCACTGAGCGACACGACCATCCTGGCATCGTCGGCGACGGGGACGGACCTCTTCGTGCACATCCGCTACATGATGCTGACCACCATGCCGGCGTTTCTCATCGCACTGGCCATCTTCTTCTTCGCTGGCATGAGCAATGGCATGGACGGCGAACTACAAGTGGGACTATATACCGAGGGACTGGCGCGGACGTTCAACATCTCGCTGTGGACACTGCTGGTGCCGCTGCTCACGGGCGTGCTCATCGCCCGTCGCGTGCCGTCGCTCATCGTGCTCTTCCTGTCGTCGGTCATGGCGGGCATCATAGCCCTCGTCCTACAGCCCCACGTCCTCACGGAGATTGCCACCGGCATCAGCCAAACGGTCAATTGTCAATTGTCAACTGTCAACTTGCTCCGCGGGCTCGCCATCACCTACTACGGTGCCACGGCCGTCGATACGGGGTTTGCACCGCTCAACGACCTCATCTCGACAGGGGGCATGGCGGGCATGCTCAACACCATCTGGCTCATCATCTGCGCCATGTGTTTCGGGGCATCGATGGTGGCCAGCGGTATGATTGAGAGTCTGACACAGGTCATCGTCCGACTCGTCCGCAACCGCGTCAGCCTGGTAGGCTCCACTGTCGGCACGGGCATCTTCTTGAACATTGCTACCGGCGACCAGTTCATCTCCATCGTACTGAATGCCGACATCTATAAAGAGGCCTACCAGAAACTGGGCTACGAGTCGCGCCTGCTGAGTCGCTCGTGCGAGGACTCGGCCACCGTCACCTCGGTGCTCATCCCCTGGAACACGTGCGGCATGACGCAGTCCACCGTGCTCGGCGTGCCCACACTGACCTATCTGCCCTACTGTTTCTTCAACCTCTTCAGTCCGCTGGTAAGTGTCTTCGTGGCGGCTACCGGCTGGCGCATCCCGAAAAAGACCCAACAAATTTCATCTAATAACTAAAGAGTAAGATTGACTATGAAAAAATTAATGATTCTGGCTGTCCTCTGCCTGACGGGAATGACAGCCCAAGCCCAGCAGAACCTCAGCTGGGGGCAAGGCCCGCAAGTGGCTTCACCCGATGTACACAGCGACAACACGGTGACGTTCAACCTGATAGCCCCCGAGGCGCAGAAGGTGCAGATTACCGGCGACTTCCTGCCGCCGAAGAAGGTAGAATACCAAGGCAACACCTACGACACGCCGGGCGTCGCCGACCTGGTGAAGGACGACAAGGGCGTGTGGAGCTTTACCACCGACAAGCTGCAGCCCGAGCTGTATACGTATAACATGGTTGTCGACGGCGTGAAGATTATCGACCCGCTGAACGTCTATAACATCCGCGACATCAACAACCTGTTCAGCGTGCTGCTCATCGGAGGCAACGCCCGCACCGACCTCTATAAGGTGAACAAGGTGGCGCACGGCACGGTGAGCAAGGTGTGGTACGAGAGTCCCACGGCAGGTCTGACGCGGCGACTGACGGTCTATACCCCTGCGGGCTACGAAACCAGCGGCAAGCAGTATCCAGTGTTCTACCTGTTGCACGGCATCGGGGGCGACGAGAATGCATGGAGCGAACTGGGACGTGCCGCCCAGATTATGGACAACCTGATAGCCCAGGGCAAGGCAGAACCGATGATTCTGGTGATGACCAACGGAAATATCTCAGAGGAGGCATGTCCCGGCGAGACGTCCAACGGCTTCCGCGTGCCTACGATGATGCTGCCCAAGACAATGGAAGGGTCGTTCGAGACGGCTTTCCCCGATGTGGTGAAGTTTATCGAGAAGACCTATCGCGTGAAGAAGGACAAGGCGCACCGAGCCATCGCCGGACTGTCGATGGGCGGCTTCCACAGCCTATTCATCTCCATCAATAATCCCGACCTCTTCGACTACATCGGTCTGTTCTCTGCAGCCGTCGACCAACAGCAGAACGGCCAGGGCGGATTCCCCAACATCTACGAGAACCGCAACGGCAAAATCGACCAGCTGTTTGCTAAGAACCCCAAACTGTTCTGGATTGGCATCGGCAAGACCGACTTCCTCATCAAGAACAACAACGACCTGCGGGCATACCTCGACTCGAAGAAGCATAAGTACACCTATATGGAAACCGACGGTGGACACATCTGGCGCAATTGGCGCATCTACCTTACTGAGTATGCTCCGCTGCTCTTTAAGTAAAGAAAAAATGAAAAATTAAAAAATGCAATAATGTAATAATTTAAAAATGTTTGTTATGAAGCAGTCTGATTGTTTAATTTTTAAATTCTTTAATTTTTACATTGCTGCAGCAGCTCTACTGCTGACAGCCTGTAATTCTGCCGACAAAGTGACCAAGAACACGTTGAATCAGGAAGAGGTCATGGCCCAGCTGTCGCTCGAGGACAAGGCCCATTTCGTGATTGGTGTGGGTATGGCCGGATTCTCTGGCGACGACGCCGTGATCGGTGCCACCAAGAGCCTCGTGCCTGGTGCCGCCGGTACCACCTATCCTCTCGACTCATTAGGCATCCCCGCCGTCGTGCTGGCTGACGGCCCTGCCGGACTGCGCATCGACGCCAAGCGCGAAGGCGACTCAGCAACCTATTATTGCACACATTTCCCCATCGGTACCTTGCTGGCCTCAACATGGAACCAGCAGCTGGTTGAGGAGGTGGGCCAGGCTATCGGCGAGGAGGTGAAGGAGTATGGTGCTGACGTGCTGCTGGCACCCGCCCTCAACATCATGCGCAACCCGCTGTGTGGCCGTAACTTCGAGTACTATTCCGAGGACCCCGTCGTGGCCGGTAAGACCGCTGCGGCGTATATCAAGGGTGTGCAGAAGAACGACGTGGGTACCAGCATCAAGCACTTCGCCGCCAACAACCAGGAGACGAACCGCATGAATACCGATGCCCGCATGTCGCAGCGTGCCCTGCGCGAAATCTATCTGAAGGGCTTCGAGATTGCCATCAAGGAGAGCAAGCCCTGGACGGTGATGACTTCTTACAACTATATCAATGGTGTCTATACCTCTGAGAGCAAGGACCTGGTGCAGACCATCCTGCGCGACGAGTGGGGCTACGAGGGAACCGTGATGACCGACTGGTTCGGCGGCAAGGACGGTGCCAAGCAGATGTGGGCCGGTAACGACATGTTGCAGCCGGGTAAGGCTGAACAGTTCGACTCCATCGTGGCTGGTGTGAAGAGCGGCAAGCTCGCCGAGGCCGACCTCGACCGCAATGTCCAGCGCGTGCTGAACCTCGTGGAGCGCAGTCCGCGATTCCAGGGCTACCAATACTCCAACAAGCCCGACCTGAAGGCACATGCTGCCGTCACCCGGCAGTCAGCCGCCGAGGGTATGGTGCTGATGAAGAACGGAGCCTCTTCCGACCCCTCCGAAGGAAAAGAGAATGCTCGCCCCTTACCGCTCTCCTCTAATGTCAAGAAGGTGGCGCTGTATGGTTGCACGTCGTACGACTTCATTGCCGGTGGTACAGGTTCCGGTAATGTGAACCACGCCTATGTCGTGTCGCTGCTCGACGGCCTGAAGAATGGCGGCTACACGGTCAGCGACGAGTTGAAGACTGCCTACGAGCAGTATATCGCCGATGCCAAGGCGGCTCAGAAGAAGGCTCTCGACGAGTTGGCCAAGAAAGACAAGCAGGCCGCCATGTTGGCCGGCTTCATGCCTGGCACATTGCCCGCCGAGAAGCAGTTCACCGCCGCTGAGCTGACCGCACAGGCTGAAGCTTCCGACATCGCCATCATCACCATCGGACGTATCTCGGGTGAGTTCCTCGACCGTAAGGTGGCCGACTTCAACCTGAACGACTCCGAGATGAAGCTTATCCAGCAAGTTTGTGACGTCTACCACAAGGCAGGCAAACAGGTCGTCGTGCTGCTGAACATTGGCGGCGTCATCGAGACCGCTTCGTGGAAGGACCTGCCCGATGCCATTCTCTGTGCTTGGCAGGCCGGACAGGAAGGCGGCAATAGCGTGGTCGACGTGCTCAGTGGTAAGCAGTCGCCATCGGGAAAGTTCACCATGACGTGGCCCATTAAGTTCAACGATGCCTATAGCTCGAAGAACTTCCCCATCGACGAAGACCCTCGCATCGATATGCTGAATCAGGGTAAGAAGGGTAACGTGAAGAACGTCGACTATACCAACTACGAAGAGGACATCTATGTCGGCTACCGTTACTTCGACTCGTTCGACGTGCCCGTCAGCTATCCCTTCGGCTATGGCCTCAGCTACACCACCTTCGAATACAGCGACGCCAAGATTACCCAGAAGAACGACATCTACGACATTTCCGTCGCCGTAAAGAATACGGGTAAGTTCGAGGGTAAGGAAGTCGTCGAGGTCTACATCTCCGCACCCGACAACAAGGCCGCCAACAAGCCTGCGAAGGAACTGAAAGCCTTCGCCAAGACCAAACTGCTGAAGCCCGGCGAGAGCCAGACACTCACCTTGAGCATTACCGCTCCTGAACTTGCCTCGTTCGACGAGGCCGCTTCTGCCTGGGTCGTCGCCGAAGGCGAGTACCAGTTCCTGGTCGGTGCCTCATCGCAAGACATCAAGGCCACCCTCACCGCTCCTGCCAAGTCGTTCCAGACCAAGGCCCACGACGTAATGAAGCCGCAAGGCCAGCTGAACCTGCTGAAAAGGTAAAAAACAGTAAAACGATAAACAGCAATGAAAAAGACTATCATGACTATGGCACTGGCAGCGCTCTGCTGTCTAAGTGCTCAGGCACAAGAGAAACTCTTCAACAGTGCCAGCGTACAATCTCCCGTCGTCAACCCTGACGGCACGGTGACATTTAACCTCTATGCCCCCAAAGCTATCAAGGTCGAGGTGACAGGCGACTTCCTACCCCCACAGACCATCGATGTTCCTGGCTATGGCAAGTACGATGCCCCAGGCGTTGCCGAGCTCGTGGAAGGCAAGAACGGCGTGTGGAGCTATACCTCCAAAAAACTGGCTCCTGAGATGTATAGCTATACGTTCAACATCGACGGCATGACGGGCGTCAAGGACCCTGCCAACATCTATGTGAACCGCGACATCGTGTCGTTCACCAACATCTTCATCGTCAGCAACGAGAAGGGCGACAAGGGTGACCTCTATAAGGTGAACGAGGTACCTCACGGCAATCTCTCAAAGGTATGGTATCCCAGTCCCACACTGAAGATGCAGCGCCGCATGACCGTCTATACCCCTGCTGGTTACGACAAAGGCGGCCGCTACCCCGTGCTCTACCTGTTGCATGGTGCCGGTGGCGACGAGAATGCCTGGAGCGAGCTGGGACGTGCTGCCCAGATTCTGGACAACCTCATTGCTACAGGTAAGGCCAAACCCATGATTGTCGTCATGCCCAATGGTAACCCCAACTGTCAGGCTGCCCCCGGCGAGTGGTCCTTCGGCATGTACACCCCCGGCTTCCGCGATGCTGGCACTGGTCCCACCACACCCGCTGCTGCTACCATTCCCGCCAGCTTCATGGACATCGTCAACTACATCGACGCCAACTACCGCACCATCAAGAAGCGTGAGGGCCGTGCCGTCTGCGGTCTGTCAATGGGTGGCGGCCATACCTTCGGTATCAGCCTTACCTATCCCACCACATTCGACTACTACGGACTCTTCTCGGCTGGTCTGCACTTGGGAAAGGACTTCAATATGAACCAGCCCTTTGCCGAGCAAATCAAGGCCGACCCCGACTTCGCCGGACAGTCTGCCAAGCTCTTCGGCAGCAAGCCCAAACTCTACTGGATGGGTATGGGTAAGACCGACTTCCTCTATCAGAGCACTGTCGACCTACGCAACTATTGGGACTCGAAAGGTTACAAATACGAATACGTTGAGACCGACGGCGGCCACATCTGGCGCAACTGGCGCATCTATCTGACCATGTTCGCCCAGAAGATTTTCAAGTAATACCTTGCGTTTCTACAGCTATTTATCACGTTGAGCAGGACTTTCGGTTCCTGCTCAACGTATTTAATAGTATGGGATTAGGCCATCCGCTGTTCCATCATTGACTACTTGACCATTTTGAGCAAGGTGGCTGAGGGAACGGCGTCGCACGATACGGGCAGCAGATACCAACGCACGGTCCAGCTGAGCTGTTCGTGGGGTTTGAGGGTGGTGTAGGCACCCTGGCTCTCCAACTCGATATAGGTCTTGCCGCGATTCACATAAACCTGTATCTCAGCTTCGCCTGGAGCAGGCTGCGAAGGCGTCAGGTCGTCGAACTTTTTCAGCAACAGTAGGCCATTGTTACAATAGCCAAGCCAACCCTTACCGTCGGCATTGATTTTGCGGTTCTCACCCGCTTCATCGGGCTGATACCACACGGCACCATGGGCGGCCTTGAAGGACATGAGTTTTGCGGGCGTGATGCCGTCGAGGGATGCATCGAAGAAGATGACACCGCCGTCGTTGGCCACACGGGTTATCTCCCAAGGGGCCACCTGATGCGTCTCGTCACTCTCGTTGATAATAGAATAAGTGACGACAATGGCGTTATCCTTCTCATCGGTAGTAAATTCCTTGCGGATGCGGTACTTCAGTTTCGGTGACACCTCACTGGTCATGATGAGACGTCCGTCGTGCTCCTCGACCTGATAGACACCCTTGTCGAACTCCTGTACAGGCGGCCAGTTCCATTCTTTCTGCGGACTGGTCCAGAAGGTGCTGCCGAAGGATTCAGCGGCTGTCTGTTGCGAGATGACTTCCTGGTCTTTGTATTTCAGCGACATGATTTTTCCGCCCTGCGTGGGATAGATGGTCATAGTGACATCGCCCACTTTGAGCTTACGGCTGCTCTGTTTGGCGCGGAAGTCATCGAGCTGCTGGAAGCAATGCTTGTCGATAATTTCCTCCAGACGGCGGTCTGGGTTGTTGCGGATGCCACACTGATAGTCGAACACCATGAGTTCACCGTTCTCCTTGGTGTAGGGATGCCATTCGGGCAGAGCGTCAATGTTCGGGTTACCGTTATGGGCAAACTGCGCCCATACGCTACTCATCGTGTCCGCCAGTCGACGGTCGGCGTCAGTAGGCTGCGGCAACTCGTTAGCCGCATGGTGGAGAGTGTTGAAGCAGAACTTCAGCTCGTGACCATGCACGCTACCCTTATTCTCTGGCGAGCGCCAAGTAAACATATACATGTAAAGAGGCGAGGGAGATGCGGAGAGAGATGAGCGGTGAGAGGTGACGGCATCAGCGGTGATAATGGTCTTCGGA
>Ga0310786_10006078_pt1 | contig 16200 bp, 10 predicted proteins | sample AusTroGonzalo_MG_FD_203881 | JGI IMG/M metagenome (GOLD analysis project Ga0310786, IMG submission 203881) | Bovine rumen microbial communities from tropical cattle in Woodstock, Queensland, Australia - Gonzalo_03 (v2) (version 2) | ecosystem: Host-associated > Mammals > Digestive system >... | reverse complement strand
ACGGAGCGAATATGCTGGACGGTACCTATGATACGGTGCTGAAAACCATCGGCAGCTGGAAAGAAGGAGACGCTCCGCTGAAGATGATCATCCGCCGGGATAAAGAAACCTTTGAGACAGAGATGATACCGGTCTGGGATGAGCAGGCAGAGAAAATGCGAATCGGCGTAGTGATTGCCAACAAAGCGTTAACTGAAAACACTCCTGATACTTTCCTGGGAGGTTTCAGGCATTCATTTGAATTATGTGTCAATGCATCAGGAACGATCATAAATGCACTGAAGAACCTGGTGACTACCGGCGAGGGAATAGAGGACACCATGGGACCGGTGGGTATTGTCAGCGAGGTTTCGAAACAGGTGCGGAATGAAGGAATGGAAGCGTTTATCTCGCTGCTGGTGATTCTTTCCATTAACCTGGGGCTGATGAACCTGCTGCCGATTCCGGGCCTGGACGGAAGCCGGCTGGTTTTCGGACTGGTCGAAGTTGTACGGCGCAGACCGGTGCCGCCGGAGAAGGAAGCGATGGTCCACCTGATCGGTATGGTGTTCCTGTTCGGCCTTATGATCTTTTTCACATTCAAAGACGTGATGAGGATATTTGGGTAAAGCAAATTCAGAATTATACGGACGAATGTGCAGAGAAGAAATCAGAGTGATAAGTGCAGAGTGAAGAGTGTAGAGTGAAGAGTGTAGAGTGAAGAGTTGCCGCCAAGGCGGCGGCAGGGAGGAATGACAATGACGAAAACGGTTAAGGTTGGAGAACTCCTGCTCGGTGGCGGCAACCCAGTACTGGTTCAGAGTATGACGAACACGGATACCCGGGATGCGGAAGCAACACTGAAGCAGATCTGCGCGCTGCATGAGGCGGGCTGCGATATCGTACGGGTCAGCGTTTATGACGAAGCCTGCGCGGAGGCAGTGAAAACACTGGCTGCGAAGAGCCCTGTGCCGCTGGTGGCTGATATTCATTTTGACTACAAGCTGGCTATCCGCTCTGCGGAAAATGGCATTGCGAAACTGCGGATTAACCCCGGAAATATCGGCGGGGAAGCCCGGGTACGGGAACTGGCGGATTGTGCCAAGGCACACGGCATTCCGATCCGGATCGGCGTGAACAGCGGATCAGTGGAAAAAGACCTGCTGGCAAAATACGGCGGACCGACTGCGGAGTGCCTGGTGGAAAGCGCCCTGGGACACGCGAGAATGCTGGAAAAAGCCGGATTTTACGACATTGTGCTGAGTATGAAGAGCAGCGACGTGAAGCTGACGATTGACGCTTACAGGCTGGCGCATGAACGCTGCGATTATCCCCTGCACCTGGGCGTAACGGAAGCGGGACTGCCGGGACAGGGTACGATCAAGGGCGCCATCGGTATCGGTGCGCTGCTGGCGGACGGTATCGGCGACACGATCCGGGTGAGCCTGAGCGGCGATCCGCTGCCGGAAGCCAAGGCGGCCTGGGATATCCTGCGGGCCCTGAACCTGCGGACGAGGGGCGTTCAGCTGATCGCCTGCCCCACCTGCGGACGGACCTGTATCCCGGTGGAACAGATTGCGCGCCGGGTGGAAGCAGAACTTTCCGACGTGACCATTCCGCTGAAGGTGGCCGTAATGGGCTGCGTTGTAAACGGCCTGGGCGAAGGCAAGGAAGCGGACGTGGGTATTGCCGGCGGCAAGGATGGAGGCGCGCTGTTTGTGAAGGGACAGGAACCGAGAAAAGTACAAGGTGATCTGGCGGAAATCCTGATTGCCGAAGTAAAAAGGATTATTGCGGAAAAACAATGAGCTACGAAGATCTGATGGCGCGCGTTGCGCGGGATATTCCGGAACTGGCAGGGAAACTGTCATCTCCCAGAATTGTCTATGTCAAATCTTTGAAAAAAACATATATCACCTTTGAAAGCTCCGTACTGGCAGGGGAAAAGGAATTCCTGAAGCTGGGGACAATCCTGCGGGAGATGTTCCTCGGACGTCCGCTGGCGGTACGGATTATTTCGCCTGGACTGAAGGCGGACTTCCTGGAGGATCCGACGCCTTACCGCCAGGTGCTGGATGACTTCCTGCGGAGGAACTATCCCATGGCCCGGGGCTGGATCGGCAAGATCGGCTGGCGGATGGAAAAGAACCAGCTGACCGAGACAGCAGACCTTCCCGGCGGAGAGAATGGAGAAGGCCTTCTGACGCTGGTTTTTCCTGATGACATCAGCCTGCAGGTAATGCGGAAAAGCGACGTGGGACCCCGCCTGGCCAAGGCGATTAAGGAGATTTTCGCGGCCAACCTTCGGGTGGAAATGACTGTGGAAGGAACCCGGGAGGAACGCCTGCGGCGGATGAAGGAAGAACGCCAGAACACGACACTGACCGTGACCGCGGAAGAAATGGCGGAACGGTACGGAACCGGCATCACAACAGAAAAGGAAGCAGCGCCGAAGAAACCTGCCGGTGAGAAAAAGCCTGTAAAGAAGGACACTCCGGCGGAAAAGGCGGAGGTAAAGATTTCTCCGGTGAGCCCGGACGCGAAGTCTGTCGGCAAGCCGATTATCGGCCGTAGCGTGGCGGACAAGCCGGTGGAGATCAAGGAGCTGAAAAGCGACAGCGGCCTGGTGGTGGTCCAGGGTGAGGTTTTCAAACTGGAGCAGAAGGAACTGAAGGGCGGCGAGATGCTGCTGGTAACCTTCGCGGTGACCGACTATACCAGCTCCATCCTGTGCAAGGTATTCTTCCGCTACCGCAGCCGCTACATGAAGAAGGAAGAAGCTGAAGCTACGCCGATCACCGACGAGGAGCGTGCCGCCGTCCGGGAAAAAGTGGACCGGATCAAGGAAGGCATGTGCGTCAAGGTGCGCGGCGAATGCCTGTATGACAATTTTGCCAGGGACCTGAGCATCTCCGTGCGGGACCTGGTGGAAACAGAAAAAGAGGAGCGGAAGGACACTGCGGAAGAGAAGCGGGTCGAGCTCCATATGCATACCAATATGTCCACCATGGACGCGCTGACACCGGTTGATAAGCTGATCAAGCGGGCGGCGGACTGGGGACACCCGGCAGTAGCCGTGACGGATCACGGCGTGCTGCAGTCCTACCCGGCGGCCTTCCGGGCAGCCAAGGGAAAGATTAAGCTGATCCCCGGCTGCGAAGGCTACCTGATCGACGAGAAGCCTGTTTTTGAGGATCCGGATGACCGGCCGTATGACGGACCGGTGGTAGTACTGGACTTTGAAAGCACAGGCCTGAACACCGGCAAGGCGAGGATAATCGAAATCGGCGCCGTGAAACTGCAGGACGGTACGGTGATTGACAGCTTTGAACAGCTGGTGGATCCCGGTGAACCACTGGGACCGGAAATCACTAACATTACCGGCATTAACGACGTTATGCTGCAGGGACAGCCGAAGGCGGCGGAGGCACTGCCGAAACTGATGGAGTTTATCGGCGACCTGCCTATTGCGGCGCATAACGCCCACTTTGACGCAAGCCTGCTGAAGGCGGAACTGAAGCGCCTGGGCAGGACCCTGGACGTGCCGGTAATGGATACGTTGAGCTATGCGCGGAAACTGTATCCGGACCTGAAGTCCTTCCGACTGGGAGCACTTTGCAAACACCTGGGGGTCAGCCTGAAAAACGCCCACAGGGCAGTACATGACGCGACGGCCACTGCTCACTGCCTGCAGCGGATGTTTGAGGAAACCCGGGAAAAGCACCCTGAAGTCGCGAGCGAAAAGGACCTGAACGCTGCGCTGACCGGAGGTGCTATTGGTGAAAGCTGGCACATCATCCTGCTGGCGAAAAACCGGACCGGCCTGGTGAACCTGAACCGGCTGGTATCCATCAGCCACCTGGAGTATTTCAAACGCGTGCCGCATATGCCCCGGCACATGATCCAGAAGTACCGGGAGGGCCTGATCCTGGGCAGCGCCTGTGAAGCGGGCGAACTGTTCCGGGCTGTGGTGAACAGGGAAGACCATGAGCGGATCAAGCAGATAGCCTCCTTCTACGACTACCTGGAGGTTCAGCCCATCGGCAACAACGCCTTCATGCTGCGGGACGGACAGGCCTCCTCCGAAGAGGAACTGCGGGACCTGAACCGAGAGATTGTCAAACTCGGGGAAGAACTGAATATCCCGGTCGTTGCTACAGGCGACGTGCACTTCATGGATCCGAAAGATGCCGTCGGCCGGGCGATTATCCAGGCCGGTATGAAGTTTGCCGACGCGGACCTGCAGCCGCCGCTGTACTTCAAAACGACGAACGAGATGCTGGAGGAATTCTCCTATCTCGGCGCGGAAAAAGCAAAAGAGATCGTCATTGACAATCCCAGGAAGATCGCGGAGCAGGTGGAGGAAATCAAGCTGTTCCCGAAACATCCGAAGGGTGAGGATACATTCCAGCCGTTCTGGGACGACGCGGAGGACAGAATCCAGCAGATGACCTGGGACACGGCAGAGGAACTGTACGGTTCCCCGCTGCCGGAGATTGTGGAAGCACGGCTGAAGAAAGAACTGAAATCCATTGTGGGATACGGCTACTGCACGCTGTATTCCATTGCCCAGAAACTGGTTTCCCGCTCCCTGCAGGACGGTTACCTGGTCGGCAGCCGCGGCAGCGTCGGCTCCAGCCTTGTGGCCCGGATGTGCGGCATCACAGAGGTGAACGCACTCCCGCCGCATTACCGTTGTACCCACTGCCGCAAGGGCTTCTTCGACGTGGACAAGAGCCAGTACCACGTGGGTGTGGACCTGCCGGACAAGAACTGCCCGGAATGCGGCCAGCCGCTGACCAAGGACGGATTTGATATTCCTTTCGAAGTGTTCCTGGGCTTCGAAGGAGACAAGGTGCCTGATATCGACCTGAACTTCTCGGGTGAATACCAGAACCGGGCCCACCATTACGTGGAAGAACTGTTCGGACACGATCACGTGTTCCGCGCGGGTACCATCTCCGGCCTGGCGGACAAGACCGCATACGGCTATGTGCTGAAATACCTGGAAGAACGCGGAATCCAGGCGGGCAATGCTGAAAAGGAACGGCTGGCCCTGACCTGTACCGGCGTCAAACGAACCACCGGCCAGCACCCGGGCGGCATGGTTGTTGTGCCGCTGGAATACGAGATCTACGACTTTACCGCTGTACAGCATCCGGCGGACGACCTGGAAAGCGACTTCACGACCACGCACTTCGACTTCAACAGTATGCATGACATCCTGGTGAAGCTGGACTGCCTGGGCCATGATGACCCGACGATGCTGCATGAGCTGGAACTGCTGACAGGCATCAATTTCAAAGACGTACCGCTGGATGATCCCGGCGTGCGCAGCCTGTTCGCTTCTCCTGAAGCGCTGGGCGTGACGACAGAGGATATCCTGTGCAACACCGGAACCTACGGCGTTCCGGAATTCGGTACCGGCTTCGTACGGGGCATGCTGGAAGAAACAAAACCCCATACGATGGAGGAACTGCTGCGAATTTCCGGTCTGAGCCATGGTACGGACGTGTGGCTGGGCAATGCCCAGGAGATTATCGCGTCCGGCGTCGCGACGCTGAGCGAATGCGTCTGCTGTCGTGACGATATTATGAACTACCTGATCGACAAGGGTGTGAAGCCGAAACTGGCTTTCACCACCATGGAAAGCGTTCGTAAAGGCAAGGGACTGAAGCCTGAGATGGAACAGGCGATGATTGACCAGAATGTGCCTGACTGGTTTATGGACAGCTGTAAAAAGATCAAGTACATGTTCCCGAAGGGACACGCGGTGGCTTACGTGACGATGAGCCTGCGTGTGGCCTGGTTCAAACTCCATGAACCGCTGGCATACTACTGTGCCTATTTCACAGTGCGCGGCGACGGCTTTGACGCGTCAACCATGCTCCTGCCGCCGGCGGATTCCCGGAAGAAGATCAAGGAAATCCGGAATATGGATTCACCGACCGCAAGGGATAAGGATATCGCAACCTGCCTGGAACTGATCCTGGAAATGAACATGCGCGGTATCCGATTCCTGCCTGTGGATCTGTACAAGAGCGATATCCGGCGCTTCCTGATTGAAGACGGCAATATCCGCTGTCCGTTTATCAGCCTGCCGGGCCTGGGAGAAAGCGCGGCGATTCCGATCGTTGAAGCGCGGAAGGACGGCCCGTTCATCAGTATTGAGGATCTGCAGAACCGGGGCAAGGTTGGATCATCCGTGATCGAGACCTTGCGGACACACGGATCGCTGCAGGGACTCAGTGAGACGAACCAGATCAGCATGTTCTGAATCAGGAACTGATTCAGAACATGCTGATCAATGCATAATTCACAATGCATAATGCATAATTAATGGTTGCAGGCGGCTGCACCGCCTGAGCGAGAAGGAAAAAACGGAAGAAAAAGCGAAATGTATAAGGTAACGGAGAAGGAGGGAAGACAGGAATGTATCGCTCAATGAACCTGAAGGGTTTTCTGGCAATCCTGGGAGTTATGGTACTGCTTTTCCTGGTCCTTCATGCTGTATTGCGCGGCGCCGTGAACAACAAGGCTGAAGAGGAGAAGCTGCTGAGGATTCAGAAAACCCGCCTTGAGGAAGAGAATAAAGATCTGAGCAACCGGCTGGATGTGGTCGGAACAGAAGCATATATTATGTCCAGCGCGGTTAAGGACTACGCTTACGTCCGGCAGGACGCAATCCGTTTTGAGTTTACCAATCCGGAGGCGCTTTATGCCTACACGGATGAAGAACTGCAGATTCTGATGGATGAAATGAACAACTAAGGAGGATAACCATGAGAGCTGCCGTGATCGGGATCGGATCCAATTCGGTAAGGAGTCTTCTGGTGGATGTTGCCGGGACGGGATTTAAACGCCTCCGGCGGGATCGTGAGGGGACGCGCCTGTTCGCCGGACTGGACGAGGCAGGCAACCTGGACCGGGAAAGCATGGAGAAAACCGTGGCTGCGGTCCGGCGAATGGCATCCGATGCGGCACATCAGGGAGCCGAAAAGCTGGCGATCTTTGCGACCAGCGCCGCCCGGGACGCGGCAAACGGCGCCGAATTCATGGCAACAGTAGAGCGGGAGACCGGAATTCCGCTCAGGATTATCAGCGGGGAGGAAGAAGCAGAACTGAGTTTTCTGGGCGCCTCGGCAGCGGTGAAAGCAGAACGCTGCGGGATGATTGACATCGGCGGAGGCAGCACAGAAATTGCGATTGGCACACCGACAGGAATTGAGAGCGCGTTTTCCTGCCAGATGGGTGCGGTAAGACTTTATCGGCGGCTTCGCCTGGACCGGAAAGAGGATATGAAACCGGTAGAGGTGGCAGCGGCGGAAATCCTGGATGAAAAGCTCCGGGAGTATCCCGGACTGGTACTGCCGGAAACCTGGGTCGGTACAGGCGGAACATTTACTACACTGGCGGCAATGGCGCTCGGCCAGCCCTGGACAAACCGGACAAACGTGCAGGGAACGGTGATCACCTGTGAAAAAATCCGGGAAATCGGCGAGAAACTTGCCGGGATGAATGTGGAAGAACGGAAGCAGCTGCCGGGACTCCAGCCCAGCCGCGCGGATATCGTGGTTCACGGAATCTGCATCCTGCTGGGTGTGATGGGCCGGCTCGGTATGGACCGGATTACGGTCAGCGAATGGGGGAACCTGGACGGGTATATCACAAAGAATTACTGTTGTAATTCTTTGTGATATGAAGAATGAAGAATGAAAAATGAAGAATGATATAGTGTAACAAATATCTGTGATGGGGACGGCAATTCTCAAAATGCGTTAAGGACAATGCATTTTGATTGATATAGATTATCTTATTGATTTGGGAGAGAAATATGCTCGAGCTTAAAAACATCTCCTTCCAGGTAGACGCGGAAGGAAAGGATAAAGAGATTATCCGGAACATCAGCCTGACGATTCCGGACCGGAAACTGGTTGTGGTAACAGGACCGAACGGGGGCGGGAAATCCACGCTGGCAAAACTGATTGCCGGTATTGAAAAGCCCACCGGCGGCCGTATTTTTTTCAACGGTGAAGACATTACGGAACTGGGCGTGACGGAACGGGCACAGAAGGGTATTGCCTATGCATTCCAGCAGCCGGTGCGGTTCAAGGGAATCCGGGTGCTGGACCTGATCCGTATTGCGGCGGGGAAAACGCTTTCGATTTCCGACGCCTGCGAATACCTGTCCGCTGTGGGTATGTGTGCCCGGGATTATGTGGACCGGGAAGTGAACGCCAGCCTTTCCGGCGGCGAACTGAAGCGGATCGAGATTGCCACCGTGCTTGCACGGAAGGCGGTGCTGTCTGTGTTTGACGAGCCGGAAGCCGGCATTGACCTGTGGAGCTTCAGGAACCTGACTGAAGTGTTCCAGCAGATGCGCGAGGATATCCACGACAGCTCCATCCTGATTATTTCCCATCAGGAGCGGATCCTGGAGATCGCGGATGAAATCATTGTGCTGAAGGACGGCCAGGTGGAGAAACAGGGAACCCGGAATGAGGTTTACCCGAACCTGATGATTAACGAAAAAGCGGCCGTGTGTGAAGGCCCGTTCAAAATGACTGCAAAGGAGGGAACGGAATGCTGAAGCTGGATGAAATTCAGAAGCGGCTGCTGCGTGAAGTGGCGGACCTGCACGGAGTACCGGAAGGCGCTTACAACATCCGTTCCAACAGCGCGTCCGCGGGAAGACAGTCCACAGCCAATATTGAAATTGTACCCAAGGAAGAAGTCAGCGGACTGGAGATCCGGATCAAGCCCGGAACCAAGAACGAAAGCGTGCATATTCCTGTTGTGATGACCCAGAGCGGACTGAAGGAAGTGGTGTATAACGACTTCTTCATCGGCGAGGGCGCGGACGTGGTGATCGTTGCCGGCTGCGGCATTGACAACTGCGGCAACCAGGACTCCCAGCATGATGGTATTCACCGCTTCTATGTGGGGAAGAACGCCAGAATCAGGTACGTTGAAAAACACTACGGATCCGGCACGGGAAGCGGCAAGCGCATCCTGAATCCCGGTACGGAAGTGTACATGGAAGAAGGCAGCTATGCCGAAATGGAAATGGTGCAGATCAAGGGCGTGGATGACACGGAACGCACCACCACGGCGGAACTGGCGGCCGGTGCCAAACTGGTGGTTCGGGAACGCCTGATGACCCATGGGGATCAACGGGCGATCAGCAACTATGTGGTGAACCTGAACGGCGAAGGCTCCAGCGCGGACGTGGTTTCCCGTTCGGTAGCCCGGGACCACTCCTTCCAGAAGTTTGACGCGAAGATTGCCGGAAATGCTGCCTGCCATGGCCATACGGAATGCGATTCCATCATCATGGATGAGGGACGGATCCTGGCGGTTCCTGCACTGGAGGCAAACAATGTGGACGCTGAACTGGTGCACGAGGCGGCCATCGGCAAGATTGCCGGTGAACAGCTGATCAAGCTGATGAGCCTGGGACTGACAGCGGCAGAAGCAGAAGAACAGATTATTAATGGGTTCCTGCAATAGGTGCGCCAGGGGCGCACATGAATTATTCGACTTCGTCGAATATGAATTATTGGGCGTACCGCCCAATATGAAATATCGTGCCTGCGGCCCGATGTGAAATATTCGCCGTATAACGGCGAATGTGACAATTTCTTTAATGCGGTATCTGGTAAACTATATGAAAACGACAGCGGAGCATTGCTCCGCTGTCGTTGATTTTCGGGGTTTATCAGCCCTGCTTTTTGGTGCCGATGAAGCACAGGGCGATGGTGCCGGGGCCGGCATGGGCGCCGATAACCGGACCGACGTTCTCGATCAGCACGTTGGCGCCGGGGAGCTTCTGCTCTACCAGGGCCTTGGTGCGCTGGGCGTCTTCAATGCAGTCAGCATTCAGGACGATGATGGGACTTTCTTCCGGATCGGGAGCGAATTCCAGCATCTTGTCCACGATGAAGGCAATGGCCTTTTTGTGGCCGCGGATCTTGTCATTCGCGGTGAGGGTGCCGTCCGGCGCTTCGGAAATGATGGGCTTGAGGTCCAGCATGGTACCGACGGTGGCAGCGGTGGCGGAGATGCGTCCGCCGCGCTTGAGGTACTTCAGGTCGTCAACGATGAAGTAAGCCTGGGCGCGGAGCTTGTTCTCCTCCAGCCAGCCGGCGACTTCCTCAATGGACTTGCCGGCACGGTACAGCTCATGAGCCTTCAGGACCAGCAGGGTCATGGGGCCGGAAATCCGCAGGGTGTCCACCACGACGAACTTCCGCTCCGGATACTCTTCCAGCAGCTTTTCCCGGGCACTGTAAACGGCCTGCAGGGTGCAGCTGAGCTTGCTGGAGAAGGCGACGAAGAGCAGATCCTTTCCTTCCTTAAGGATCGGCTCGAAATAATCCATGTAGGACGCTTCATTCAGCGCGGAGGTGACAGGAACAGCACCGTTGCGCATAGCGGTGAAATAGCTCTTGTGATCGAGCATCTGACCGAGGTCGTCAAAGAATTCCCTTCCATCCAGGGCGTAGGGCATATAAACGACGGGAATATCGTACTGCTGTTTCAGGTGAAACGGCAGGTCACTGTCGCTGTCGGTCATAAAAACGTAATTCTGTTCCATGGCGGTTCCTCCTTCAGGACATATAGTATAAAAGAATAAATAATCAACAGTGCCATTTTATAGCAGAGAGGAGGAAAAAGCAAGACCGGCCAAACCATACAACATAAGGAAAACAGCCGGGCGAATGCCCGGCTGTAAAAGGTTTCAGGGAGAAGGATTATTCCGCGTGAACGGAGACGATACGGCCCTGGCCATAGGGCTGGTCATAACCTTCGCCGACAACGCCGCCCAGGGTCTGGGTGATGTAGTCGATCAGGACCTGGTTGTCCAGCTTGACGGACTCCTGCAGGACCTTGCAGCCATCGAACATGGTGTAGCCGTCGCCGTTGTTCAGCAGCTGGTAGTCATGGGAAGCCAGGGTGTAGGTCTTTGCGGGATCCAGCGGTTCTCCGCCGACCAGGACGTTGCGGACGCGGCGTTCCTTGGTGTCATCGACGCCGGCGAACATCTTGCTCTCGTCCTGAATGACAGGAGATTCGATTTCGGAATCATACTCGAAGGTGATACCGGAAACCTGATCAAAGCCGCCGAACTCGCCGGGCAGGGAATGCACGGACCACTCCAGGGCATCCAGCACCTGCTGGCCGGTTACTTCGATAACGGTCAGGCTGTTGCCGAAGGGATGCACGCTCAGGATGTTGTTCAGGGTCAGATCGCCGGCGTTCAGCTGTACGCGGATGCCGCCGCCGTTGACGAAGGCGATGTCGGTGTTGCCGCCCTGGTCACGGTAAGCGTCGGCGCACAGGTCGCCCAGGTTGGTTTCAGCCCGGCGGATGATCCGGACGGGCTTGCCTTCATCGGTCTTGGCTTCGGGATCGTTGATGTACAGATCCACAGCGGTCTTGGCGACCACTTCCTGCAGCTTCGCGTTCAGCACGTCGGAAGCGGCGGCAACAGCCTCGCTGCCGGTGTTGTTCAGGGCGAGCAGTTTCGGAGCGGCGATGGAAGAATCCCAACCGAAGAGCTGGGAGGAGATGGTTCCGTCCTTGGCAATGGTCAGCGCGCCGATATTGGCCAGCTTGGTGCCGCAGGCGGAGCGGACTACGTCAGCACCGTCCTTGTTCTTTTCAACGGTCTGCTCTGTGTCATGGCTGTGGCCGTCGAGCCAGGCATCAATGCCCGTGGTGTTGGCGATCACATCGCTGTACATCCAGGGAGAGCATTCAGCTTCATTGCCCAGGTGAGCCATTACAACAACGTAGTTTGCACCTTCGGCACGGGCGTCGTCAACGGACTTCTGCACCGCGGTGTAGAGGGCTTCACCGGTTTCATCCTGCAGGAAACCGTAGATGAATTCACCCTGGTCATTCATGAAATAACGGGGGGTGGAGGAACGCAGGGTCATGGGGGTGGTAATACCCACGAACGCGATTTTCACGCCGTCAAATTCCTTGATGATATAGGGCTTGAAGACCAGTTCGCCTTCTTTGTTGAAGTTGCAGCTGATGTAGGGGAAATTCGCTTTCTCAGTCAGGGCGAGGAAGCGATCCATGCCGTAGTCAAACTCATGGTTGCCGGGGATGGCGATATCGTAGCCCACAGCGTTCATGATGTCGATGATGCCCTCACCGGTGGTCATGGTACCGATGGGTTCACCCTGGATGGCGTCGCCGTCATCCACAAGCAGGACGTGGTTGGCAGCGGAAAGGCTTTCCTTTACCGCATAAAGGCCGGCGTAACCCCAGCCCTGATCAATGCCGCAATGCACGTCGCTGGTGAACAGGATGACAAGATCCTTTTCCAGCGCCGGGGCGGCCGCTTCTTCCGCGAACGCGGCGCAGCAGCCCAGAAGCAGGCAAAATGCCAACAGAAGACCAAGCAGTTTTTTCATAACTTTTCCTCCTTCGGATCATGGGTTGATATGTAAATTTTCCCTGAGGCAAGTATAGCAGAGCAGGGAGGGAAATTCAATCCGGAAAGGGACAAATCTGTCAAATTCAGGAAGGACCGTCTATATATATAGGAAAGAAAAGTTTCGAAAAAAGCTTCCTTTTTGACTCAAAAAGTGGTATAATAAATTGATTTGGAATGCTTGATTTTTCAATGCGTTGAGGGACTTTGCGCACAGCCGGAAAAGCCCCTGAAAATGCCTGATATTCCAAAGCACGCGAAAGAGAGAAAAAACGAGGTGCACCATGGCAGAAGAAAAAGATCTTGAAATGGAACAGGTAACCGCTGTGACCGCCGATTACGGAGAGGAGCAGATCCAGGTTCTGGAAGGCCTGGAAGCTGTCCGTAAGCGGCCGGGTATGTATATCGGCTCAACGGACGCCCGGGGTCTGCATCATCTGGTTTACGAGATTGTGGACAACTCCGTGGACGAAGCGCTGGCCGGCTACTGCAAACAGATTAACGTAACACTGAACGCTGACGGCTCCGTGACCGTTATGGACGACGGCCGCGGTTTCCCCGTGGGCCTGCATCCGAAGATGGGACGCCCCGCGGTAGAAGTCTGCCTGACCGTGCTGCATGCCGGCGGCAAATTCGGCGGCGGAGGATACAAGGTATCCGGCGGCCTGCACGGCGTGGGCGCCAGCGTGGTTAACGCGCTGAGCAAACACTTCACCGTTACGGTCTACCAGAACGGCCAGATCTACCAGCAGGAATATGCACGGGGCAAATACCTGTATGACCTGAAAGTGATCGGCACCACGGACCGCACCGGCACCACCATCCAGTTCTGGCCGGACGTCCGTTCCGAAGAGAATCCCGAAGGTATCTTTGAAACCGGGGATTTTGAGTACGATACACTGCGGAACCGCCTGCGGGAAATGGCTTTCCTGAACAAGGGCGTCCGCATCGTCTTCCGGGATGAACGGCCGGAAGAAGCAAAGGAGAATGACTTCTGCTTTGAAGGCGGCCTGCGGGAATTCGTCAAGTTCCTGAACCAGCACAAACAGGTGCTCTTCCCCGAACCCATCTACACCGAGGGCATCAAGGACGGCATCCTGGTGGAAATGGCCATGCAGTACAACGACTCCTACGCGGAGAACGTTTATACCTTTGCCAACAACATTGCCACGCCGGACGGCGGTACCCACCTGCAGGGCTTCAACACCGCGGTAACCCGTGCCATCAACGACTACGGCCGGCGGTACAAGATCCTGAAGGATAATGAGCCGAACCTGAAGGGCGAGGATGTGCGCGAGAGCCTGACGGCGATTGTCTCCATCAAGATGGAGGATCCCCAGTTTGAGAGCCAGACCAAGTCCAAGCTCGGTTCTGGCCAGGTCCGCGGCGTGGTGGACAGCCTGGTGAGCGAGGAACTGACCACCTACCTGGAAGAGAATCCCACGGTGGCAAAAGCCATCGTTACCCGCTGCGTAGACGCCCAGCGTGCCCGTGAAGCGGCCCGGAAGGCAAGAGAGGCCACCCGTCGCAAGACCGTGCTGGAAAGTGCCTCCCTGCCCGGCAAACTGGCAGACTGCTCCGAACGGGACCCCGCCAAGTGCGAGATCTTCATGGTGGAGGGTGACTCCGCAGGCGGCAGCGCCAAGGGCGGCCGCGACAGCAAGACGCAGGCAATCCTGCCCCTGCGCGGCAAGATCCTGAACGTGGAGAAAGTCCGGCTGGACCGGGCCCTGGAGAACGCGGAAATCCGCGCGATGATCACAGCCTTTGGATGCGGCTTCGGCGATCAGTTTGACGAGAGCAAGCTGCGGTATCACCGGATCGTATGTATGACGGATGCTGACGTGGACGGCGCCCATATCCGGATCCTGCTGCTGACGTTCTTCTACCGCTTCATGCGGCCGCTGGTTGAAAAGGGATATGTTTATGCCGCCATGCCGCCGCTGTACAAGGTGACCAAGGGCAAGACCTCCCGCTATGTGTATGATGACGATGAACTGAACCGCGTGCTGGATGAAATCGGCCGGGATCCGAAGCCGGATATCCAGCGGTACAAAGGTCTGGGTGAAATGAGCGCCCAGCAGCTGTGGGATACCACGATGAATCCGGAAACCCGCATGATGATGCAGATTACACCGGAAGACGCCATGGAAGCCGACCGGCTGTTCACACTGCTGATGGGTGATGATGTGGAGCCCAGAAAGCTCTTCATACAGGAAAACAGCGACCTGGTAAAAGATCTCGACGTTTGATGAGGATTTGAGAAATGATTCAAGATAAGCTGATCCCTGTTAATCTGGAACAGGAAATGAAAAAGAGCTTCATCGCCTACGCCATGGCGGTGATTGTGGACCGGGCGCTCCCGGATGTCCGGGACGGTCTGAAGCCGGTCCACCGCCGGATCCTGTACGACATGTCCGAAGAACTGGGCATGACGCCGGACAAGCCGACCCGTAAGAGCGCCCGTGTGGTTGGCGACGTTCTGGGTAAATTCCACCCCCACGGAGACTCCTCCGTGTACGACGCCATGGTCCGCCTGGCCCAGCCCTTCAACATCCGCTATCCGCTGATTGAAGGCCAGGGTAACTTCGGTTCCGTCGACGGTGACGGCGCCGCGGCTATGCGTTATACGGAAGCCCGCCTGCAGAAGCTGACCATGCACCTGCTGGACGGTATCGATAAGGACACCGTGGACTTCTACCCCAACTTTGACGAAACCCTGCAGCAGCCCTCTGTTCTGCCGGCCCGGTTCCCGAACCTGTTGGTGAACGGCTCCAGCGGTATTGCCGTCGGTATGGCGACAAACATCCCGCCGCACAACCTCACCGAGGTGATCAACGGCGTTATCTGCATGATCGACAATCCGGAATGCACGATTGACGACCTGATGCAGCATATCAAGGGACCTGATTTTCCCACGGGCGGCCTGATCATGGGCCGCAGCGGCATCCGGGCAGCCTATCATACCGGCCACGGCCGGATTACCGTCCGGGCCAAGACCAACGTGGAGGAAATGGGAGGCAACCGCAGCCGCATCATCGTGACTGAGATTCCCTACCAGGTGAACAAGTCCGTCCTGGTCAAGAAGATTGCGGACCTGGTGCACGAGAAGAAGATCGAAGGCATCAGCGATATCCGGGATGAATCCAACGACCGCCAGGGTATGCGCATCGTGATTGAACTGAAGCGGGACGTTCAGCCCCAGGTGGTGCTGAACATGCTGTACAAGCATACCCCCATGCAGGAAAACTTCGGCGCGAACATGCTGGCGCTGGTGGATGGCAAGCCCCAGGTGCTGAACCTGCGGGAGATGATCTACTACTACCTGGAGCACCAGAAGGACGTAGTAACCCGCCGGACCAGGTTTGAACTGAACAAGGCGCAGAATCGCGCGCATATCTTGGAAGGCCTGCTGAAGGCCCTGGATCATATCGACGAGATCGTCGCGATTATCCGGGCAAGCAAGGATACCAACACCGCCAGGGACGCCCTGATGATGCGCTTCGAGTTCAGCGAAAAACAGGCCCAGGCCATCCTGGACATGCGCCTGGCCCGCCTGACCGGCCTGGAACGTGAACGCCTGCAGGAGGAATACGAAGAACTGGAAAGAACCATTGAACGGCTGACCGCAATCTTGGGTGACGAACACCTGCTGATGGACGTGATCAAGACCGAAATCAGCGAAATCCGGGACAAGTTTGGTGATGAACGCCGCAGCGAGCTGACCATCGCTGAGGACGACATTGACATTGAAGACCTGATCCAGGAAGAAA
>Ga0310786_10006077_pt1 | contig 16201 bp, 16 predicted proteins | sample AusTroGonzalo_MG_FD_203881 | JGI IMG/M metagenome (GOLD analysis project Ga0310786, IMG submission 203881) | Bovine rumen microbial communities from tropical cattle in Woodstock, Queensland, Australia - Gonzalo_03 (v2) (version 2) | ecosystem: Host-associated > Mammals > Digestive system >... | reverse complement strand
GTCGCCTCGTCCAGAGGCCTTTGGCAGCACCTTCTGGACCAGTCCTCAGAAAGAATGGAACTGGCCTCCTGTACAAGAGTTTGACAAGCAGCCTTATACCATCGAGGAGCATGATGGTCGTCTCATTTTGACCAGTCAGCCTTCGGCCCGCTTGAAATATCGTGTCCGCAAGGAGTTTGCTACCGATGCAAAAGATAAAGCTATTGTTGTTACCTATTCTATTATTAACGAGAGCGACGAGGTGCGTCAAGTAGCTCCATGGGAGATTACTCGTGTGCCCAATGATGGTGGTATCATTTTCTTTGATGCACCGCTCGATGGCATCACACCTGCTGGCCTGATGACTTTCACAGAAGCCAATGGCGCTGTGTGGTATCAGACTGACGAAACCAATGCCAACCGCAAGATAAATGCCGATGGTAAGGGCTGGCTCGCCTTTGTTGACAAGGGGCTACTGCTGCTTAAGAAGTTTGAGGACCTGCAGCCCTCACAGCCTGCACCTGACGAAGCAGAGATTCAGGTCTATGTGAATCGTGGTAAGACCTACATTGAACTTGAAAGTCAAGGTGCTTATACCACGCTGCAGCCTCATGGCGAACTGCAATGGACGGTGCGCTGGTATCTGGTGCCGGTGAAAACTGAACCCCAACCTTCTTCCCGTTTGATGAAGATTGTCAAGAAACTGCTTTAAAGAGATTCAATGAAGAAAGGAGTTAAACTATGAGAAAGGGCTTCCTGATAGGAGGAGGCCTTATTCTTTTGGGGCTGATGCTGCAACTTGGCGTCGGCCCTGTGGTGTGGGATGCCCTCGCGTGGCCTGTCAACGGTATTGTGATGATAGCCTTCTTATTGCTGATAGCAGTTTGCTATCTGTTTAGGAAGAAGGTGTCAGTATTTCGATTCGTGGGCACATATCAGGCGGCTATTCCTGCATTAGTCTATGCTGTCGTGCTGACTATCGTCATGGGTCTGATACGTCAGAACCCTGAAGGTAAATGGCTCGAAAACATGTTGGTGTTCTGGCCTTTCGTGCTCATTTATGTCTATATGGCGTTGATCCTGGGTGTGGTGGTTGTTCGTCAACTTGTAACCGTTCTCTCTCACTTCTCGCTTCTCACTTCTCATTTCTCACTCCTCTCTCATCTGGGACTTTTCCTGGCCATGACTACTGCCACATTGGGTAATGCTGACATGCAGCGTTTGAAGATGGTGACGACGGTAGGAGAACAGGAATGGCGTGCAGTGACGTCGTATGGCACTATTCAAGAGATGCCCATGACGATTGAGTTGAAGCAGTTTATCATGGAGACCTATGATGACGGCTCGCCCAAGCGTTTTGCCTCAGATATCTTGGTACGTACGAAAGATAATGAAGAGATACAGACTACTATCGACGTGAACAAGCCTGTCGAGGTGGATGGCTGGAAGATTTACCAATATAGTTACGATACGCAGATGGGACCGCAAAGCCAGATCTCGATATTGGAACTGGTGAGCGACCCTTGGCTGCCGTTGGTATATACTGGCATTTATATGTTGCTGGCAGGAGCCGTTTGTATGTTTATTTTTGGAGGAAAGAAGAAATGAGCTGGGAACAATTCATCTATTTCGCAATAGCTGCAGTACTGCTGTGGGTTGTTGGAGCATTGGCTGCCTGGAAAAACAAGACAACGCTGGCCTATGTTACCACTGCGCTTGGCCTGTTCGTGTTCCTCTCCTTTATCATTTCGTTGTGGATATCGTTGGAACGTCCGCCATTGCGTACGATGGGAGAGACACGTCTTTGGTATTCATTCTTTCTGCCCTTAGCAGGCATCATCGTCTATTCGCGTTGGAAATATAAGTGGATACTATCGTTCTCCACCATGCTGGCATTGGTGTTTATCTGTGTCAATCTCTTTAAACCAGAGATTCATTCCAAAGCATTGATGCCTGCCCTTCAGAGTCCATGGTTCGCCCCCCACGTCATCGTCTATATGTTTGCTTATGCCGTTTTTGGGGTCAGCACGTTGATGGCAATCTATTTGCTTTTCAAGAAAACTCACGCCTCCAACCTCAATGCTCAATCTTCTTTGGATAACCTTGTCTATGTCGGTCTCGCCTTTATGACCTTCGGCATGCTCTTTGGTGCTCTATGGGCCAAGGAAGCTTGGGGACACTATTGGTCTTGGGACCCAAAAGAGACATGGGCTGCCATCACTTGGTTCGCATACCTTATTTATATTCACTATCGTCGCTTGCCAAACCACAAGCCTCGTCTGGCAATGTGGCTGCTTATCTTCTCGTTCATCCTCTTACAGATGTGCTGGTGGGGCATTAACTACTTGCCATCTGCACAAGGTTCCAGCGTTCATACCTACAACATGCAATAAACTAATGTTGTCTCTATGAAGGAATCTTTTCTGAATACAGAGCATATAGCATGTAGTACCGATGGGGTAGAGTACCATCCGCTACGTCCTTTTCTGCCAGAGAATGCACGGCTGCTGTTCTTGGGTAGCTTCCCGCCACAGCGCAAGCGCTGGAGCATGGACTTTTTCTATCCCAACTTCATCAACGACCATTGGCGCATCGAGGGCCAGGTGTTCTTTGGCGACAGGAATCATTTCGTTGATCAAGATGCCAAACGTTTCCTACTTGACAATATCGTGGACTTCTGCAGGGAGAAAGGGCTAGCTTTCTACGATACATCAACGGCTGTCCGTCGTCTGCAAGACAACGCCTCCGACAAATTCCTCGAGGTGGTGGAACCTACCGATATACCTGCCTTGATACAGCAGCTACCCCATCTGCGGGCCATCGTTACCACAGGCGAGAAGGCTACTGACACCATCTGTTCCTCGCTCCAGATACCCCATGGCCCTAAGGTCAACACCTTTGTGACTATTCCAGAACGATTCAATACCGATGGCGAGTCGATAGTCCTTTATCGCCTTCCCTCATCATCGCGTGCCTATCCCTTGGCTTTCGATAAAAAAGTGGAAGCTTATAAACGAATGTTTGAACAATTTCTGAGCCCATGCTGACGGAGAAAACAATGGAGAAGCTGCGGATTCTCGCAGAGTCGGCAAAGTACGATGTATCGTGCTCGTCGAGTGGTACTGTGCGTAAGGGGAAGGAAGGCATGGTAGGCTCTACTGTCGGCGGCGTGGGCATCTGCCACTCGTTTGCCGATGATGGACGTTGTATCTCATTACTTAAGGTGATGCTGACGAACTACTGCATGTACGATTGTGCCTACTGCATCAACCGTCGTACGAACGACATCCCACGGGCCACGCTCTCCGTCTCCGAACTCGAGGAAATCACCATGGAGTTCTATCGTCGTAACTATATTGAGGGACTGTTCTTGAGTAGTGGGGTGGTGCGTAATCCTGATTATACGATGGAACGCCTGACAGCCATTGTACGTGACCTTCGTAATGTACATCGCTTCAATGGTTACATCCATTTGAAGACCATCCCTGGTGCCTCACAGGAACTTCTGCAAGAAGCTGGCCGCTATGCCGACCGTATGAGCGTCAATATCGAGATTCCTAAGGAGGAATCGCTCAAGGCGCTGGCACCAGAAAAGGACCATCAAAGCATCTTACTGCCGATGTCACAGATTCAGCAGGGCGTGCTTGAGAATAAAGAAGACAGAAAGAAGTTCCGCCATGCTCCCCGTTTTGTGCCTGCTGGCCAGTCTACACAGATGATTGTGGGTGCTACAAAGGAGAGCGATCTCGATATCCTGACGATGTCAAACGCAATGTATCAGCAACCTACCATGCGGCGCGTTTATTACTCGGGCTATGTCAGCGTCAATACCTACGACCCTCGACTGCCCGTCTTGAAGCAGCCTCCCTTGGTACGCGAGAATCGTCTTTATCAGGCCGACTGGCTCATGCGTTTCTATCACTTCAAGGTTGATGAGATAGTGGATGACAAACACACCCATCTTGACCTCGACGTCGATCCAAAACTGGGCTGGGCCTTGCGCCATCCAGAATTCTTCCCTGTTGATATAAACAGCGCATCCTACGAAGAAATCCTTCGTGTACCAGGCATTGGGGTCAAGTCGGCCATGCTTATCGTCAACTCACGTCGCTTCAACCGCATCACGTCCTATCATCTCAAGAAAATGGGTGTGGTGATGAAGAAGGCCAAATATTTTATCACTTGCGGCGAGCTCACATCTTCGTTCTCACAGCCCATCATCGGCATCAATGAATTGCATCCAGAACGCCTCCGTCCTCTGCTCATCAGTAAGGCCCAACAAAAGCGTGCCGTCGCTGAGCAGCAACTCTCTCTTGACTTCAAAGACGATACCCCTTCTGACTTGGCTTAATTATTAAAAAATTTGAACGTTGAAGGCGGCGTGAGGATAAGGGAGTGAAAATGTGAGGGAGACGTGAGGGAGAACGAATATCCCTCACGTGCCTCCAGCCCTTTGTACATCGGCATTTGAGAGGGGTTATGTGAGTATGTGAGGGTAAAAATGAAATTCATTGAAAAACGAGAAATCATGAAATTGACTGTGAAATTGTAAGGGATGCCTTCCAAGGGTGACGGAGATAATCTCCAACACTGTAAGGAATGGCACTTTAGATTGTAAAGTATCATCCCTTAGGGGGTAAAAGTCCTATCCCTTACGATGTAAGAAGGCATCTCCTTGGTGAAGAGGAAAGAGGAAGGTGGAAAGAGGAAAGTGTTCAGACCCAAGAGCCCCCAACCAAGACTCGCTTATTCGTACTTTGAGCTTCGCTCGAAGGTACTTTCGCTTGGAAATACTCAAATAAATTTGGTATTTCACTCACTTATTCGTACCTTTGTCATCAATTATGACGGTATATGTGTTTGACGGAACGATGGACGGGCTGCTGACGGCGGTGTTCGACGCATTCCTTTTGAAGGAAGAGCCTGAGGAGTTGCTGGCGGAGGGCGACGCGCTGCCGTTGTTCTGCGACCATACCTATCACGTAACGACAGACGAGGAGAAAGCACGACGGGTGTGGACTGGACTGGAGAAGAAGCTGACGCGCGAGGCCCTGCGACTGATTTCCGTCAGTTGGCTGTCGGAACAGCGGGAACTGAACACGCCGCTGTTTCTATATATATGTAAAGTCTTTAAGTTGGGCGATATCTCGCGGAACTTCGCTGATGCCGATGTGCTCGCCGTGACGAACATTGCCCGTCGCGTACTGCACGAGCAGTTGCGCATGAAACAGTTCATCCGCTTCCAGAAGGCGAAGGACGGTACTTATCTCGCCGTTGTTTCACCCGATCATAATGTCTTGCCCATCATCATCGATCATTTCCAGGATCGGTTCAACGACCAACCCTGGCTGATATACGATGCGAAGCGGCATTATGGGTATTATTATGACGGCAAAACCGTCATACACGTCACCTTTGAAAATGAAGCCACTGTGCCCTTCGATTTATCGAATGGGAAACTTGATGCTGATGTGCTGAGTGAGAACGACAAACTGTTCCAGGACCTCTGGCGCACCTATTTCAAGGCCATCTGTATCAAGGAACGTATGAATCCTAAGAAGCAGCTCAGCGACATGCCTCGTCGCTATTGGAAATATATGACAGAGAAAAATGGATAATTAAACAATAGGATTATGAAAACAAAACATGTACAGTACGAAACACAGGGTACTTGCTCGAAATTGATTGACGTGAGTGCCGATGAGAATGATGTGATTCAGCAGGTGTTCTTCCTTGGAGGATGTCATGGAAACCTCCAGGGTATTAGTAAGTTGGTGACGGGTCAGAAGATTGATGACGTAATAGAGCGTATCAATGGTATCCGTTGCGGCAACAAGAGCACATCGTGTCCTGACCAGTTGTGCAGGGCATTAGAACAGTTGAAATCAGCTCCACTTGTTGAGAACGATGAAAGATAATGAGAATGAGCGTTTCCCAATTGTTGACGAAGAGGGAACGGTAATTGGACAGGCCACACGTGGCGAGTGTCACAGCGGTTCGCATTTGCTGCACCCTGTGGTGCATCTGCACGTCTTTAACGCGAAGGGAGAGGTGTATCTGCAAAAGCGACCAGAGTGGAAGGATATCCAGCCTGGCAAGTGGGACACGGCCGTGGGTGGACACATCGACTATGGTGAGACACCAGAGGATGCGTTGCGTCGTGAGGTAGGTGAAGAGTTGGGCATCACGGCTTTTACACCAGAGTTTGTTGGTAAGTATGTCTTTGAGAGCAAACGCGAAAGCGAGCTGGTATATGTGAACCGCACCATCTACGACGGTCCCATCCGTCCCTCAGCCGAAGAGCTCGACGGAGGTCGTTTCTGGTCAATGTCTGAGATTCGCGAGACAATAGGGCATGGGGTGCTGACACCAAACTTCGAGAGTGAGTTTCAGCGTTTCTTCTTGAATCAATAAGCCCCCAGTATCTGCTCGGCGTGTTCCTTGGTCTTCACCTGTTTTCCAGCGAAGATCTGCTCGATGATACCCTCCTCATTAATAATAAAGGTGGTGCGGATGGTACCCATCGTCTTCTTGCCATACATCGACTTCTCACCCCAGGCTCCCATAGCCTCCAGAAGATCGTGATTGATATCGGCAATCAGGGGAAACGGTAACTCATATTTCTCCTTGAACTTAACGTGCGAGGCGGCAGAGTCTTTACTCACGCCAACTACCTCGTAGCCCTTGCCCTGTAACTCACTATAATGGTCGCGCAAGCTGCAAGCCTCTGCGGTACAGCCACTTGTGTTGTCCTTCGGATAGAAATACAACACCAATTTACGACCCTTGTAGTCACTTAGACGGATGTTTCGTCCCTGTTCGTCTTTGCCCAGTATCTCGGGTGCCTTGTCTCCAATGTTCATTTCGATATGTTTTAGGGTTACTTTTTCTTCTTAGGTTTCGGCTCTGGTAGCTCCCTGCACGTCGTGCTGACCAGTTCTGAGAGGTAGTCGCGATCATCCACGTCGGCAATATAGAAATAGTCCTTCGCTCCTTCGTATGGCGGACGCATATCCACAACTCTTAGCAGCTTTCTTCCTGCTTCCGTCGGTTTCAGATAGAAACAGTCATCACAGATCAGTCCGAAGATTTTTCCATTACAATAAATCCCATAGTCACCAAACATCTTCTTGGCGACTATCTCACCCGCACCAGAACATTGGTCGGTGATATACTGAACAAAATCCGCGTTACTTGCCATAGCTTTTCTTTTATTTGTCAATCAAGCGGCGAGTGAGATTGCCATAAGCATCAATGCGACGGTCACGAAAGAAAGGCCACCAACGGCGTACCTGCTCGGAGCGTTGCATATCAACCTCGACGATGGTTTCTACTTCTGCGTTGGTGGGTGCCTCATAGAGAAGTTCGCCCTGAGGACCAGCTACGAAACTGGTGCCCCAGAAAGGCACACCATCCTCGGCGCCCACACGATTGACGGTAATGACGGGCAGCCCGTTGGCTACGGCGTGACCACGTTGGACGGTCTGCCAGGCCATTCGCTGGCGCTCCTGTTCATCCTTCGTGTCATTGGGATCAAAGCCGATGGCGGTTGGATAGATCAGCAGCTCTGCACCAGCCAACGCCATGAGTCGTGCGGCCTCGGGATACCACTGGTCCCAGCATACCAAAACGCCCAGTCTGCCTACAGAGGTTTGGATAGGTTTAAATCCCAGGTCGCCAGGTGTGAAGTAGAACTTCTCGTAGTATCCGGGGTCATCGGGGATGTGCATCTTACGATACTGGCCTGCAATGGTGCCGTCTTTCTCGAACACTACGGCTGTGTTGTGATAGAGCCCTGCAGTACGACGTTCAAAGAGTGAGGTGACGATGACCACTTGCAAATTCTTGGCAAGCTTGCCATAGAACTCGGTAGAGGGGCCTGGGATGGGCTCTGCCTGGTCGAAGAGATTCACGTTTTCCTCCTGACAGAAGTACAGACCGTTGTGCAGCTCCTGCAATACGATGAGCTCAGCGCCCTCATGGGCCAGCTTCGTTATTTTTTCAGCCAGTCGCGCCTTGTTAGCGTTAATGTCGGCTGTGTTATGCTGTTGAATGATTCCAACTCTCATATTTTCTTTACTAATTTCCTTTTTTACTATTAATAATACTGCATGGTGCAACAATGCAGACTACCATGCTGTTTGATGACGGCACAACAGTCTATACCAATGATTTCTCTATCGGGATAGGCCTCGCCAATGATGTGGAGCGCATCAGCATCCAGGTCGGGCTGGTTGTAGGTGGGTACCAGTACGGCACCATTGATAACCAGATAGTTGGCGTAGGTGGCTGGCAGGCGGTCCTCACCATCATAGATGGGGCGGGGCAGGGGAAGCTTTAAAAGACGATAGGGACGACCGTCAAGGGTACGCAGGGTCTTCAGCTCCTCTTCCATCAGCATCAGGTCAGGATGGCTGGCATCTCCCCCCGTATAAAGAATGGTATCCTCAGGACACATGCGCACCAGCGTGTCGATATGTCCGTCGGTATCATCGCCAATAAGTGAACCGTGGTTAAGCCATACGATGCGTTCGGCTCCTAAATTATCCTTCAGTCGAGACTCTATCTCAGCCTGTGTGAGGGGCTGGTTTCGATGAGGTGCCATCAGACAGCAGGTAGTGGTGAAGACCGTTCCTTTACCATCACTCTCGATGGAGCCGCCCTCGAGCACAAAGTCCAGATGGCTCTCGTAGTGGCCCTTAATGGTGCCCTGCTCGTATAAATGGCCGTTGATCTCGTTGTCGAGCTTCGCTTCGAACTTCTCACCCCAGCCATTGAAGCAGAAATCCAGGAGGATAAGTTCGCCACTGTTCTCTTTAACGGTGATAAAGCCATGGTCGCGTGCCCAGGTGTCGTTAGACTTGACAATAACTAATTGGCATTTGGCAACTGGTTTAACAAAGCCTTCTGGGGCTACGATGATGAGGTCTTCTCGCTGACTGATCTCGCGTGCCATCTCCTCGTAAACCGCTGTGATTTCAGGCAGTATTGGAGCCCAGTCTGTGTCCTTGTGGGGCCACGTCAACTGTACAGCACTTTGCTGCTCCCATTCTGCCAGCATGCGTCTCTTTTTTGCTTTCATGGCTGCAAAGTTATAAAAAAAAGGATAATTGACAATTGATAATTGATAATTTTTTGTATCTTTGCAAACAAAATAAGATGAATAGATGCTGGAACTGAACGAAGTGCTGGTGGAAGGTGCCGCAAATACCGTGTCAATGATGGCGCAGGAGCGACAAATGACGTGTCTCACAGGAGGCACGGCTCAGGTGCGTTCGCATCTGTTGTTGGCCATATTGGGACTGGTGCCTGTGAAAAGCGGCTTTGTCAATATTGATGGCGAGCCCTTGGAACGACAGACCATGAAAAAGTTGCGCAAGATGATGGCCTATGTACCATCGGAACTGCGAGCTGAAGGAGAGGTGACGGTCTATGAGCCACCTTCCGTTCAGGACCTCTTTATGCTGAAGGACAACCGTGAGGCTGCAATCTCGAACGGCTTGCTGACAGAAGAGATGAAACGAACGTGTGCCCCCCAGGAGAAGGCACAGCTGCTGGCAATGGCTGTGTTAAGACAGCGTCCTATCTTGTTGGTGGAGAATCCTGCCATTGAATCGGCTGGCTACCTGAAAGGCTTGGCTAGAGATGGTCGTATCGTGGTGGTGGCGAGTGAAGAGAGAGCCATTCTTGATATGGCTGACGAAATAATAGAGATATAGAGTATGCAGATAACCGATATTTCCTTATGGGGCGTAGCCCTGATGGTGGTGCTCATGGCGTTGGCTGTGGCATTATTCCTGTTGATTGACCGTCGCGAGATGATGCGCGTATTGAAGGTGTTTGGCCTGACATTGGGTCAAATGATATTGGCAGGCGTTGGTGTGTGGCTTGTCTATAAGGTGGATGCCTGGTGGATGGACATCCTATGGCTTCTCATAATGCTCGCGCTGTCAGGAGCCTGGTGTCTGTATGAGATGAAGTGGCAGGTAAAAAAGTTAGCGTTACCTCTTGCGGCTGCCTTGGTGGCGGGTTGCCTGGTGGCTGGCGGTAGCATGATGCTGACGTTGCCAGGTCGTTGTTTCGTATCCGTCTTTGGTGTGCTTCTGGCCTATATGATTACCTCCATTACGCTCACACTTCAGACCTATCAGCGTTGTTTGTATCATACAGAGTCGCATCGACTGTATCTGCAAGCCAATGGCGCCACCAAGCTTGAGTCGTTGATGCCAGGCATACGTCGTGCTCTGAGAGCCAGTATTCAACCCCAGTTACGAACAATGGCACAGCCCCTGTTGGTGGCCATGCCATTGCTGTTTGCCGGAATGTTATTGGGCGGTGCGTCGCCTGTCGCAGGTGTCTTCGTGCTATTGCTACTGATGGTAGCTGCTTTCGTAGCCTCTGTCGTAGCAGGCGTTGTTGCCGTCGGTCTCTATTCCAAATTATCTTGCTAACAAGAATTTCTTGAAGTCCTCGAAGTTCTTCGTCATGGGAACGCTCTGCTTCTCGCCCTTCATAAAGGCTGCGAGGCGCTCAGGTATCTCTACATCGATACCAAGGATATCATCGACCTTCTCTTTGAACTTAGCTGGATGGGCTGTCTCACAGAATACACCAATCTCGCCTGGTTGCAGACTATCTTCGAGAGCCTGATAACCACATGCACCGTGAGGATCGAGAATATAGCCCGTCTCTTTGTAGCATTTTCTCATCGTCTCCTTGATCTGCTCATCGTTATAGGTAGCACCGCTGATGAGGCTGGTGATGACTTTGTGTGTTTCCTCAGGTGACAGTTTACCGTTCTGGCTATAGAGATTGATGATGCGGGCGAAGTTGGATGGGTCGCCTACATCCATCGCATTGGCCAGCGTCTGCTTCGAGGGCTTGGGGTTATACTGTCCTGTCTGCAGGTAGTTGTAGAAGATGTCGTTGGCATTGTTAGCGGCGATGAAACGCTTCACCGGCATGCCCATCTGATGACCAAACAGAGCGGCGCAGATGTTGCCGAAGTTTCCGCTGGGCACGCAGATGACGATATCCTCGGGTTTGTGTCCTTGAGCTATGAGCTGAGCCACAGCGTTGAAATAATAGAAAGCCTGAGGCAGGAAGCGTGCTACGTTAATCGAGTTCGCAGAAGTCAGCATCATATGCTTGTTCAGTTCCTCGTCCATAAAAGCGCTCTTCACCAGTGCCTGACAGTCGTCGAAGACACCATCGACCTCAATGGCTGTGATATTCTTTCCTAATGTGGTGAACTGGCACTCCTGAATGGGGCTCACCTTTCCTTTCGGATAGAGCACATACACATGGATGCCCTCCACGCCAAGGAAACCATTGGCTACGGCGCTGCCAGTGTCGCCGCTGGTAGCCACAAGCACGTTAACTGTCGAGTATGTGGCTGTGCCACAGCCACAAACAGAACTACCTTGACGCAGAAAATACTGCAGCAGGCGTGCCATAAAACGGGCACCTACGTCCTTGAAGGCCAGTGTGGGACCGTGAAATAGCTCCAGTGAATAGATATTGTCTTTAACTTTTACGACAGGACAATCGAACTGCAGCGTGTCGTAGACCAGATCTTGTAGGGCATCAAGGTCTACATCATCGCCAAAGAAGGCGCTAGCCACATTGAAGGCGATGTCCTGAAAGCGCATTTTTGGCATATCGTCAAGAAATGCCTTTGGCAACTTGTGAATCACTTCGGGCATATAGAGTCCGCGGTCTTCAGCCAGACCCTTGACGACGGCCTTGTTTAAATCGGCCAGAGGGGCTTTTCCATTGGTGCTGTAGTATTGCATGATTCTTTTCGTTTTATTTCTGAGATGTGATGGATGAGATTAGAAATTTGCCTCAAACTTATAACCCAGCGTCAGCTGAATTACATTGTTGCGCATAATGCCTTCACCTTTGAACAGGTCGGTGACGCCGATGTTGTATCGAGCGTCGAGCACAAAGTGGTTGTATTCATACGAAAGGCCAACGGGTACTGACAGCATGAACTTGCTCATCTCGGTGTCGGTGCCATATTGCTTGAGGAGCCAGTCAACGTCCATCTTCATACCATCATATTTTACGGTGGTCTTTGTGCGGAATGCTGGCTGTACACCTGCTTTTACGGCCAAGCCGGGCACCACATAGCAGTTGAGCATGATGGGCACGTTGACAAAGTCGATATCGAGAATCTCGTCTGTTCCCGTCTCATCATCTTTTGCACCCTGGTCAGAATACATCAAAGCGGCAGAGAGGCTGAAGATATCAGTTATCTGATATTCCATCTCCATGCCGAAGTTATAGCCGAACTTCATCTTATTATAGTCGGTCATACTTGAGAGATTCATTCCCACACGAGGCTGGACAGTCAACGTTCCTTCTCTCTCTTGGGCCATGATGCCTGCAGATGACAGCAAGACGATGGCCAGTAATAATAGTTTCTTCATATCGTTTTAGAATTAGTTGTTCATAAATGCCTGCATAAACTCCTGAAGGCGTAGCAGTCCGTAGCCACCCGAGACACACGACTCCTCATCGTAGTATTCTACCTCGTCAGGCTCTATACCTTTATAATATATAAGGAAGGGTACGGGTTCGTTAACGTGGATGCGCTGCTCAACGGGGGTAGGATGATCGGGTAGGATTGCGATGCAAACGGACTCCTGCATCTGCTCTGTAGCCTCGAAGATGGGCTTGATAAGACGCTGATCCAAGTAGTCGATGGCCTTGAGTTTCAAGTCGAGGTCACCATCATGTCCTGCTTCGTCGGTAGCTTCTACGTGAACAAAGACGAAGTCATCTTTTTGCAGGGCTTCGATAGCGGCCTGAGCCTTGCCTTCGTAATTCGTGTCAGCCAGTCCTGTGGCGCCAGGTACCTTGATGATGCGCAAACCAGCGTATTTACCGATGCCTTGGATGAGGTCGACAGCTGAGATGACAGCACCCGTCTTTACCTGAGGGTATTGCTGCATCAGCGTCTGCATCGAAGGACGATAGCCACCGCTCCAAGGCCAGATGCTATTGGCCTGGCGCTCACCTTTGGCAGCTTTCGCAAGATTGTATGGATGCTTAGCCAGCAGTTCCTGAGACTTTAGAATCAGTTCGTTTATCAAATCCGCTGTTTCCTGCGCTTCAGGTATCTCTGCCTTAACCAACAACGGACGCCATTCCTCATTGGGATGATCGTGGGGTGGGGCACAGACAATGTGCTTGTTGCCGCCCTTGATAACCAGCAGGTGGCGATATTGGATGCCAGTGATGAACTTTACTCGCTCACATCCCTCTCGTTCGTTGATGGGCTTGGCGAGGTTTTCGTTCAGGTAATCGATGAGCACACGAGCATCTTCTGTCTCCAGATTACCACCATTATGCGTAATAATCTTACCGTTCTCGAGTGTGATGATATTGCAACGGATGGCGAAGTCATCATCAGCCATCTCATAGCCTATCGATGCAGCTTCCAAAGGTCCTCGTCCCTCGTACACCTTGTTCAGGTCATAGCCGAGGATGGCGGTGTTGGCTACCTCGCTGCCAGGAGGGAAACCCTCAGGCACAGTAACCAGTCGTCCTGTGCGTCCTGCCTTTGCCAAACGGTTCATATATTCTGGACGTGCATATTGTAACAGCGTCTTGTTTCCAAGACGTGCTACATGGTGATCTGCCATGCCGTCCCCAAGAATGATGATATGTTTCATAGGCCTACCCCCTTCCTCTCCCCAAGGGAGGGGTGATTAGTTACATTGTCTATTGAAAATAACTTCATAGTCTGAGTTTATATAAAAAGCCCCTCCCTTGGGGAGGGGTTGGGGTGGGCTGTTAAATATTTGCGATTGACATGATGTTGGCAAACACACCAGCAGCTGTTACGGCAGCACCAGCACCATAGCCCTGGATGAGCATGGGGTACTCCTTGTAGCGCTCGGTGGTGAGCAGCACGATGTTGTTCGAGCCCTCAAGGCCGTAGAACGGATGACCATAAGGTACTTCCTTCAGGGCAACACTCGTCTTGAACGATGACGGATCCTTCTCGTCGGCCTCCATCGTAGCCACAAAACGCCAGCGTTTGTTTTCGGCTTCGAGTACCTGACGACGAGCTTCGAAGTCGGCATCCAGTTCTGGCAGCTTAGTCCAGAAGTCTTCGATAGAGCCCTCGAAATAGCTGTCGGGCACGAAGAGATGCTTCTCCACATCATCTTGCTCTACCTTATAACCGGCCTCACGGGTCAGGATGACCAGCTTACGGATAACGTCTGTGCCGCTGAGGTCAATACGTGGGTCAGGCTCTGAGTAACGCTGTTCCTTGGCACGCTTCACAGTCTCTGAGAATGGTACATCGGCAGCAATCTCGTTGAAGATGAAGTTCAGCGTACCAGAAAGGATAGCCTCAATCTTCAGGATCTTATCACCTGAGTTACACAGGTCGTTGATGGTGCCAATAATGGGCAGACCAGCACCCACGTTGGTCTCATAGCGGAACCATACACCCTTGTCGCGAGCGGTCTGTTTCAACTTCAGATAGCTGTCGTAGTTGCTCGAAGCTGCAATCTTATTGGCTGCTACAACTGATATGTTATGCTCTAAGAAAGTCTGATAGAGCTGCGCAATCTGACGACTGGCAGTACAGTCTACGAAGACGCTGTTGAAGATGTTCATCTTCACAATCTCATCACGCATATGCTCTGTGTTGGCAGCAAAGCCGGCACGCAGAATCTTCTCGTAGTTGTCCAGGTCGATGCCATCGCGGTCGAGTACGAAGTTGTCGACATCCGAAATGCCGACCACGTTCAGCTTCAGACGGCGCGACTGCATCAAGAACTGCTGCTGGGTGCGAATCTGCTCAAGCAGCATGCCACCCACGGTACCAATACCGCAGATGAAAATATTCAGCACCTTGTATTCTGACAGGAAGAACGAGTCGTGCAGTACGTTCAGCGACTTACGCAGGAATTTGCCATCGACCACGAAAGAGATGTTTGTCTCGGAAGCACCCTGGGCACAGGCAATAACAGAGATACCAGAGCGGCCCAGCGTTCCGAATAGCTTACCAGCAATACCTGGTGTCTGTTTCATGTTCTCACCTACGATGGCGATAGTGGCCAGACCACTCTCCACCTGCATGGGGAACATGGCACCTGTCTCAATCTCCTTAGCAAACTCGGCATTCAGTACCTCGGCTGCTGCAGCGGCATCCTCGTCACGCACACCGATAGAGGTAGAGTTCTCTGACGAAGCCTGCGACACCATGAACACAGAGATGCCCTTGTTGGCAAGGGTGGTGAAGATACGACGGTTCACACCAATCACACCTACCATCGACAGACCTGTCACCGTAATCAGCGACGTGCCCTTGATGCTTGAGATACCCTTGATGGGCTTCTCGTCATTCTCAATCTTAGCCTTGATAAGTGTTCCCGGGTGTTCGGGGTTGAAGGTATTCTTAACCTTAATAGGTATATTCTTGACGCAGACAGGATAGATGGTCGGCGGGTAGATGACCTTGGCACCGAAGTTACAGAGTTCCATGGCCTCTATATACGACAGCTCGTTGATGGTATAGGCACTCTTAATAACCTTCGGGTCAGCCGTCATAAAGCCGTCCACATCAGTCCATATCTCCAGAATGTCGGCATCGAGCGTAGCTGCAATAATTGATGCAGTATAGTCAGAACCGCCACGTCCCAGGTTGGTGGTCTCATTGCTGTTGCTATCGCGGGCAATGAATCCAGGCACAACGTAGATTTTGTTTGTTGCTGTGTCACTGCAACATACAGAACTGAATGCTTCCTTCACCAACTGCTTAGTGGTTTCGGAGTCGAGTACATGATGGCCTTGCTTCTTCTGAGTGCGGATAAAGTCACGACTGTTCATACGAACGCCGTTCTTCACCATAGCAGCCACGATATGCGAACTGAGACGCTCACCATACGAGATGATGGTGTCCTCGGTCTTCTCCGACAGGTCGTGAATGAGGTACACACCATAGAGGATACTCTTCAACTGGTCGAAGAGCTGGTCTACATTATTAAATAAGTCTACGCGCTTTTTGATGTCATGGATGATAGTGTCTATCATCAAATGGTGGCGTCTCACCATCGCGTCGAATTCCTCGCGATAGTGCTCGTCGCCCTGTTTTGCCATCTGCGACATCGCAATCAGTTTATCCGTGATGCCGTCGAGTGCGCTTACTACTACAATGACAGGTTGCGTCCGAGCCTCTGCCTCCACAATTTCTTTT
>Ga0310786_10006076_pt1 | contig 16201 bp, 10 predicted proteins | sample AusTroGonzalo_MG_FD_203881 | JGI IMG/M metagenome (GOLD analysis project Ga0310786, IMG submission 203881) | Bovine rumen microbial communities from tropical cattle in Woodstock, Queensland, Australia - Gonzalo_03 (v2) (version 2) | ecosystem: Host-associated > Mammals > Digestive system >... | reverse complement strand
CGTGAACAACCTGCTCACCAAGGTCAACACGCTCATCATCGGCGGCGGCATGGCCTACACGTTCCTGAAGGCCCAGGGCCACAACATCGGCAAGTCCCTCTGCGAGGACGATCAGCTCCAGTACGCCCGCGACATGATCGCCAAGGCGAAAGAGCTCAACGTCCAGTTCCTGCTCCCCGTCGACAACCTCGCCGCGGACGCGTTCTCCAACGACGCGAACATCCAGACCGTCTCCGACGACATCCCGGAAGGCTGGATGGCCCTCGATATCGGCCCGAAGACGATCGAACTCTACTCGAACGCCATCAAGGGCGCGAAGACCGTCGTCTGGAACGGCCCGATGGGCTGCTTTGAAATGTCCAACTTCGCGAACGGCACCATGGGCGTCTGCCAGGCTGTCGCCGACTCCGGCGCCACCACCATCATCGGCGGCGGCGACTCCGTCGCGGCTGTCAACAAGAGCGGTCTCGCCTCCAAGATGACCCACATCTCCACCGGCGGCGGCGCCTCCCTCGAATTCCTCGAAGGCAAGGACCTCCCCGGCGTGGTCGCCCTCTCCGACAAGTAATCACCTCAGCGGACGCGTCCGGCATCATGGTTTCTCCCCGACCGCCGGATGCCCCGCAATACCACAGGAACATATCCTATCATGGCACGCAAAATCTTCATCGCGGGCAACTGGAAGATGAACAAGACCGCCGCCGAGACGGCCGAACTCGCTTCCGCCCTGAAAGCCTCCCTCGCGCAGTTCGCCGGCAAGTGCGAAGTCGCCGTCTGCCCCACCTTCACCAGCCTCGCCACCGCCGTTGAGATCCTCAAGGGTTCCAACGTCAAGGTCGGCGCCCAGAACATCCACTGGGCCGACAACGGCGCGTACACCGGCGAAATCTCCGGCGCCATGCTGAAAGAGATCGGCGTCGAATACGTCATCATCGGCCACAGCGAACGCCGCCAGTACTTCGGCGAAACCGACGAGACCGTCAACCAGCGGATCAAGGCCGCCCTCAAGTACGGCCTGAAGCCCATCGTCTGCATCGGCGAAACCCTCGCCGAACGCGAAGGCGGCGTCACCAACACCGTCCTCGAAAAGCAGATCCGCGGCGCGTTCGCCGACATCTCCGCCGCCGACATGGACGCGGTCACGATCGCCTACGAGCCCGTCTGGGCCATCGGAACCGGCAAGACTGCCACGCCCGAAGTCGCGCAGGAAACCCACGCCTTCATCCGCTCCGTCCTGACCGCCCTCTACGGCGACAAGGCCCAGGACATCGTCGTCCAGTACGGCGGCAGCATGAAGCCCGAGAACTCCGGCGCCCTCGTCTCCAAGCAGGACATCGACGGCGGCCTCATCGGCGGCGCGGCCCTCAAGGCCGACTCCTTCACCGCGCTCATCCAGAACGCCCTGAACGCCTGATCTTCGACTATTTCAGGAAACCTCCCACAGAGATTCCCTGATTGCCTCTTGGTTTTCCCCGGCGGCTTCGGCCTCCGGGGATTTTTGTTGCCCGGATTTCAGGTTCACGGCGCCCGACGACTTTGCCGGACCGAAGAGAGACATGGAAAAAAGCGGAAAAAACGGGGAAAGCGGGCGGTTGCGGGTTGCTATTTCCCGAATCCGTGGTATATTTAGTCCAAGCTAAGAAATGAAAAAACCTGAGCACGGAGACCATCATGGCAGAACAATTGACCGAAAGTCTGGAAGACTACCTTGAGGCGATCGCGGAACTGATCGCGATCGAGGGGCACGCCCATGCCAAGGAAATCGCCGCCAAGCTCAACGTGAAGATGCCATCCGTGACCGGCGCGCTCCGTCAGCTCGATAAGATGGGGTGCATCATCTACAACACGCATTATCCGGTCCAGCTCACGGACAAAGGCCGCGCCATCGCGGAAGACGTGATGCATCATCACGGCGTACTGAAAAAATTCTTCTCAGAAATCCTCGGTCTGCCCCTGGAAAAGGCATCGGAGACCGCCTGCCGTCTGGAACACCTGATCGACTGCGACACAATCAACAGGTTCATCCTGTTTTCAGAAGCCATCGGCAAACGCACCGACGCCCGCGCCCTGCAAGCGTACCTGACCGAGGCATTGTCCATGCCTGAATTCAAGGTGCTTTCCGACTGTGAACCCGGGGCACGCGTTACCGTGGAGAAATTCGGACGCAACATTGCCGCGGATGCCGTTCCCAAGCTCAAACCCGGCCTCAACGCGACCGTCGAAGGTTTTTCTCTCGACCGTTCCGCCGTCCGCGTGACTGTGGGCGGCGCCACATTCGATGTGCCGACCCCGCTTGCGGAAAACATCTGGGTCCGCCCCGAACCGAAAGCCTGACGAAGCGGCCAAAGCCCCGAGTCCCGCCGCCATCAGGAGGACATTTCCTCGGCCCATCCGAACGCATCGCGTCCTTTTTCGCCTGTTCGGGAGGATGATGTTCCGCCCTGTTCCGACCTCAAGAGCCAGACAATCACAGTCTCCGTCGAAACATTAATCAAATAGTGTATGCTTTTTTTGAAAAAGGCATAGCATAATTCAGGTTTTATAGTATATTAAATACTGAACGGGAAAGGTGTCCGCATATTTGCGCAGCACATCCTTCCCGCATCCCGATTGAACTTAAAACAACCATTCTCCAACCTATCACAACCCCAAAATGAAACAGGAGACCCAAGACATGAAATCTGCCGCCGTCTTCGCCGCCGCCGCGATTTGCGCGGCCGCCGCAGCTAGCTGCAATTCTGCCGATCTGGAACCGAACCCCGCCCCCGGAAAACTGACATTCTACCCGTCCAGCGCAACACAGCTGGAGGACGGCCCGCTGGCCGACCGGAGAGAAGTGAACGAGAAATTCCTGCTGGAAACGCTGAACCCGGACGCCCTGCTGTCGAAATTCCTCACGGTTGCCGGACTGGAAGCGAAGGCGCAGCCCTACGGCGGCTGGGAAGCCAAAGACATCGCAGGCCATTCGCTGGGGCATTACCTCTCCGCGCTCTCCATGGCATACGCGCACGGCGGCAACAAGAAAGCGAAGGAACGCGCCGACTACATCGTGGACGAACTGGCGAGGTGTCAGGACAAGCTCGGCACCGGGTACGTCCACGCCGAAGACGAAGGCTGGCTGAACCAGCTCGAACGCGGCACGGTGCGCCCGCAACCGTTCAACCTGAACGGCGTTTGGGTGCCGTTCTACTCCATCCACAAGGTCTTCGCCGGCCTCCGCGACGCCTACCGCCTGACCGGAAACAAGAAGGCGCTCGAGGTCGAAAAGAAGCTCGCGGACCGCGTCTGCGCCGCACTGAACAACCTCAACGAAAACCAGGTGCAGAACATGCTCCGCGCCGAGCACGGCGGCATGCTGGAAGTCATGGTCGACCTCGCCGAAGACACGGGCGACAGGAAGTACGCCGAGGCGGGACGCCGTTTCTTCTTCGACAACCGCATCCTCGGCGCGATGGAGGAGCAGCGCGACATCTTCAACGGCATTCACGCGAACACGCAGATCCCGAAGATCGCCGGCCTGGCGCGCCTGTACGAGCTCGAGGGCGACGAAAAGGCGAAGACCGGCGCCGAATACTTCTTCAACGAAGTCTCCACGAAGCGCTCCTACGCCAACGGCGGCCACAGCGAAAGCGAGCATTTCTACGACATGAACGACGTGGCGCGCACGCTGAAGCCGAACACCGCCGAAACGTGCAACTCCTACAACATGGTGAAGCTCGCCATGCACATGTTCGAGTGGAACCAGAACAGCACGCCGATGGATTTCGCCGAAAAGGTGACGCTGAACCACATCGCGTCCAACATCGGCCACGAGCCCGGCGAATACGGCTACTTCCTCTCCCTCGGCTCGCCGCACTACAAAGTCTTCTCCACCGAGTTCAACTCCTGGTGGTGCTGCGTCGGATCCGGCATGGAGAACCCGGAACGCTACACCGAGATCAGCTTCGCCACCGACGGCGCGGCCACCGTGGCAGTGAACCAGTACTGGTCCGCCGGACTGACGGACGACAAGCTCGGTCTTGAGCTTGAGATCGATTCCGAATTCCCGCTGTCGAACAAGGCCGAGATCGAAATCAATCTGGACGACGGTCCGAAGAAATTCTCGCTTTACCTCCGCAAGCCCTTCTGGGCGGACGCCATGACCGTGAAAATCAACGGTACTAAGATCGACGCCGAGGCCGACGAACGCGGCTACATCGGCATCACCCGCAAATGGGACGATGACGACAAGGTTGAGATCCGGTTCGGATTCCCCCTGTACGCCGAGATGCTCCCGGACGGCAAGCACGTCGCCTTCTTCTACGGGCCGCTGCTCCTCGCCGCCGTGATCCCGCCGAAAGCCGGTAACGATCCCGCACTCCGCCGCTATGTGGACCAGTGGGGTCCCGAAACGCACGAGCCGATCCCGACCGTGGACGCCGCCGACGCCGAAACCGCGATCAAGGCGTTCAAGCCGGGCAAGAACTTCGGGGAGTTCATCGCGAAGGGTAAGGACGGCGAGTTCACCCTCATGCCGCTTTTCAACATCTATCACGAGCACTATTCCGCCTACCTCCCGCTGAACAAGTAAGGAAGCGGGCCTCCTCCGATACGGCGCCCGGCTTCGCTCCGGCACACACGGAGTGTGTCGAGTAGTGCCGGGCTTCGCTCCGGTACACACGGAGTGTGTCGAGTAGTGCCGGGCTTCGCTCCGGCACAAAGCTGTTTTTTGAAGAATCTTGAAAAAGAGAAACCCCGTGCGGACAACCGCATGGGGTTCGTTTTTTGTCGGAAAAGAAGCCGGAGACCGGAGCGCCGATTATTGCTCGATGACCTTTTTGCCGAGGCGCTGCACGAGGACTTCGTTATGTTCGCCGAGAACGATGATCTTCGGCGCGTGATTCGCGGCCTCTTCCGGCGTGTAATAGCCGAAACACATGATCGTCACGACGTCGCCGACGCGGCCGAGGTGCGCCGCCGCTCCGTTCAGGCAGAAGACGCCGCTGCCGCGTTCGCCGGGGATGGCGTACGTTTCGAGGCGGTTTCCGTTTGTGGCGTTTACGACCAGAATGCGTTCGTAAGGCAGGATATTGGCCAGATCAAGATAATCCGGGTCAATGGCGAGGCTGCCTTCGTAGTTGAGGTCGCATGCGGTCAGGTGCGCGCGGTGAATTTTGCCTTTGAGAAGTTCCAGTGTCATGGTTTTCGGTCGGCTCCGTGAAAATGTAAACAAGTTAATATACACCGATTTCACGGAAATTCAATGAAATGTGCCGTTTTCCGGCTCCGCGGGCGAAAGATTGCCGGATCGGAGACAAAAAAGGGACGGCTCGCGCCGTCCCTGGTGAATATTCCGCATATCGCTTCAGGGCAGGACTTTCACCGTGACACTGTACTCGGTTTTGAACTCGGAATCGGGTTCCCACGGCTGCATGTCGACGAGATCGATCTTCGCGGACCCGGCCTTGATCGCGCGGTACACGATGGTGGTATTGCCGCCGACGCCGACCATGCGTCCGGGATTGGCGTTTTGCCTGTAGTCGTTCTTTTCGAGCTTGAGGATGCTCTTGTCGACGTCCTCGATCTTGTTCCAGCTGAATCCGGTCGTCGGGTTGGTCTCCAGGACGAGCTTCACGGAATCGCCGACGCGGACTTCGAGCGTCTTGCCGGAATCCTTGTCGCCGAGCGTGAATTCCTTCGCTTCCTTTGCGGGCCCGGCATCCTTCGTTTCTCCGGCCTGAGCAGGTGCCACCGCGCCGTCGACCACCACAGTGACCTTGAACGTCTGGGCGGGCTCCTTGTCCTTTTCCCACGGACGCGCATAGCCGAGCACGATCTCGGTCCTGCCCGCGGCGAGCGCGGTGAACGTCCAGACCTCATTGCCGCCGACGCCGACCATGCCCGCCGGATGCTCGTCGACCTTGTACTCGCCGCCGTCGGACTTCAGGACCTTTGCGTCAGTCTTGCCCTTGACTTCCGCCCAGGAATATCCCGTGGTGCGGTTGGATCTAAGCTTGACGCAGACGACGTCGCCGGGGCGGACCGTAACAGTCTTGCCATCGTCGTCCCTGCCCAGTTCAACGGTCTTTCCGGCAGGTTTGGCGTCGGCCGGAGCCGCAGAAGCGGGTACAGCCTCCGCAACGATCTTCACGTTGAACATCTGCTCGGGCGGCTTGTCCTTTTCCCACGGACGCGCATAGCCGAGCACGATCTCGGTCTTGCCGGGAGCCTTCACGCGGTAGCGGAAAACCGCCTTGCCGCCGACGCCGACCATGCCGACCGGAAAATCCTGCATCTTGTACTCATGGCCCTGGGATTCCAGCACGGAATCCGAACGACCGGGCATTTCATCCCAGGAGTAGCCGGTCGTGGCGTTGCCTTCGACCTCGATCACGATGATCTCGCCGACCTTCGCCTTGATCTCCTTATTGGCGTCGCCGGAGGTCACGCGGATTTCGACGGGCTCGTCCGGGTCCGGCAAGTTCGGTTCAAGGACTGTGTCGGCGGCGGCGAGACCGAGCGCCGCAAACACCGTTGCCGCGGTCAGGATCATGGTATGTTTCATGGTGAGAACCTTTCGTTTTACTGGTAAAGGATCATGTTTCATTCGCAGATTAGACGCAACGTCATCCTGAAATTTTAGCGCAGAATCCGTAAAAGTCAAGTCCCGGAACGAAAAAAAGGGAACGGCAGGCGCTTTTTTGTGTGAAAATTTTTTTTCAGAAAAGTTAGTCTTGGCTTATTGCATTTGAAAAAAAACGTGCTATAGTAATTAGTGCGAACAGATGTTCCAGCTTACTTTTTTCCCTTAAAACAAGTTTGGCATGGCTTCATCCGACGCAAAGTTAGTTAAAACTAATTTATCTCGATACAAGCGATGCGGCATGAAGCCGCGCGGGATACACCGGAACGCACCGGAAAAAACGGACGGGCGCGGCTTGAAGCCGTGCGGGAGAATACGACATGAAAGGGAAAAACGGGATGCGGCGCGAAGCCGCAAGAGGGGCATCGGGCGCTGTCTTTTCGGCAAAGTCCGTGTCCGCGGCAGGGATTTCCAGAGGCTGGAAAACCGTCCCGGTTTCTTTTCACCACATGGAAACTCCCGGACGCATCAGATCCCCGTTTCAACACGAGAAACGCCTCAAAACCACCGAAAACAATGCTGGCACGGGACTTGCTTTGCCCGTGGCGACGGCGTTTCTTCGTGTGCGCGACATGGCTGGGCGGCTCCCATCCGTCCGATGACGCGGCAGGAAACGTAATACACTCGTAAATAATCAACCAACAACCGACCGAAACCGAAACAAAAACCAACCACAGGAGAAACCCCACAAATGAATCCCATGGTAAAAACCGGCCTGGCCGCACTCTTCGCGGCGGGCCTCCTGCTCCCCTCGTTTGCCGAGAATCCGGCCGATGAGACCACCGAGGCCGAAGAAACCGGCGAAAAAGTGCAGACCATCACGTTCCTGCAGGACGACGCGCAGAAGAACATGGTCAGCAAGTCGTACGTGCTGGAACACACGAAGGCCGTCGATCTGGCCCCGTTCGTGAAGAGCGCCGCCATCCGCTTCGACGAAAACTCCAGCGTGTCCTGCATGGAGGATGCCGCCAACAAGCGCCAGATCCTGATCGTGACGACCACGGTCCCCATGATGCCCTACATCGACGAGATGGTCGAAGCGCTTGACCGCCCCGGCAAGATGAACGACTACGACACGATCATCTCCGGTACCGGAATCGCCTACGGCACCTACAAGCCGCAGTTCCGCTCCGCCGAAAGCATGCTGGAAGTGATCGAGGAAACCGGGATCTCCAGCGGTCCGCTGGATTCCGTAATCAAACTTGACCCGAAGACCGGCATGTTCTACTTCAAGGATACCCCGGCCCGCGTGGCCGATATCAAGGCGAAGCTCGAATGGCTGGACAAGGAAATCCCGCAGACCAATATCGAGCTCAAGATCTATGAAGTCCGCGACAGCGATCTGATCGACGTCGGCGTGGACTATCTGGCATGGAAGAACGGCCCCGGCATCAACCTCTTCGACGCCGCGTTCGACGTGCTGAGCATGAAGGCGGCGGAAACGATCATCACCGGCCTCACGCAGACGGGCGCCGATCTCTTCGGTACGTTCACCTACGGGTTCGGAGGTTTCTACACCGCCCCCGCGTTCGACTTCAGCTTCATCCGCCTGCTTCAGCAGAACGGACACGCCTCCATCAACAGCACCGCGGGGATCACCGTCTCCAACAACCCCGATGCCGAATTCAAGGTCAGCTTCTCGCCCGAATACCAGAACATCCTGAAGGATGAGGACCACCGCTCCAGCGTGGACGTCGGCGGCGACGCCGAACTCGAACTGAACATCTCCGAAGCCACCATCGCCGGAACAAGCGAGGCCGGCGGCGTGACATTCGATTACGAGCTCGCAGGCTCCAACGTGGTCGAACGCAACAACATGGGCGCGGAAATCGCCGAGGGCACCACGATCGCCGGTTCCATCGCGCTCCCGTTCGGACAGGAAAAGCTCCTTGCCTGCTGGAAACGCGACACGACGGTTGAGCAGACCATCGGCATCCCGTTCCTCTGCGAACTGCCGGTTCTGAAGTACATCTTCGGCACCACGACTTCGAACGCCGAAACCGTGCACTATTTCGTGACCGCGCGCGCCGTGCCGGTCAAGATCAACGAATTTGTCGAACCGGGCGTGATGGCCGAATTCGACGAGCTCGCCAGCAAATGACAACCAGCCGATAAGGATATTCTGATACCATGAAAACGATTACCAAGCTTACGGCGGCGGCTGTCTGCGCCGTTTCCGCCATCAACCTCATGCAGGCGGCCGATCCCACCGCGGATTACGCGGACACGCGCGTCCAGGCCAAGCTGAACGTCACGGTCAGGGAAGACACCGATGTGGTCCATTTCATCCGGGACTGCGCCGATCCGGACGTGGTCACGAAGACCTATGTGCTGAAACACGCCGACCCCTATGAAATCCGCAGCTATCTCCGCGAGATCGTGCAGACCCGCAGAGTCGACGAAAGCAACACCGGCATCCAGGCCATCAAGTACAATGACGGCACCGGCATCATCATGGTCTCCGCCGAAGACTACCGCTTCGAGGATTCCGAAAACGGACAGGGCATCGACAGTATCATCGAGCTGCTCGACAAGCCCGGAGTCATCTCCGCGACCGGCGGCGCCGTCTACGTCTATCACCCCAAATACCGCTCCGCGGAAGAACTCCGCGACATGATCGAGGCGGCGGGCGCCAATGTGGCCGACGATGTGACCGAGAACATCGGCGGAACCGACCTCATCCGCTGCGATAACGGCCTGAACCTGCTCGTCTTCGACACGACCCAGTTCTCCCGCAAGAACATCGAGTCCGTGCTGAAGGAGTACGACCGTCCCTACCCCGAAGTCCACGCGAAGATCACCGTCTATGAACTTTACGCCGAAAACGACTCCAAGCTCGGCATCGACTTCCAGGCGTGGAAGAACAACGACGGCATCGACCTCTTCAGCACCGGCGGACGCTTCATGAAGAACTTCACGTCCGACGGCTCCGCACTGGTCCGCAAGGGCGGCTGGTCCGACACCCAGTATTTCAACTTCAATCCGAAGTGGAACACCAAGTACATCGACTTCCTGACCAGCAAGGGCAAGGCGAAAGTCCTGCATTCCTGCGAGCTCGCAGTCCGCAGCGACACGACCGCCGAGATCGAACGCACCAGCCAGGTCTTCCTCGCGCAGCAGGAAGATGCTGAAAACCCGGAATACATTGAGGAATACATCCACCTCGAAGACGTGACCCCGGGCGTTGATTTCGAACTCGCCGCCGTCACCAAAAGCGGCAAGCCCATCGAGATTTCCGCTGCCGGCACGGTCACACTCGACATCGTGCATCTCTCCAGCCCGACCGCCACGATCGCGGAACGCTACTCCATGCGCCTGAAGGGCGGCAGCTTCCTGATCGACGGCGCCAGCGTCGGCCGCAAGGCATCCGCGAAGTTCTGCGAGGTCACGGACGATGCCGGCGACGAGATCGAGTTCGAGAGCAACAATGTCACCGCCTGGAAAGGCAAGATCGTGAACACCAGCGGATCCGATGAGTTCGGCTTCAAGCTGAGCCTGACCCCGTCCATCTCCGAAAAGGCCACCATGCTCAGCGTGAACGTCTCGAACAGCTCGCTCATCGGCTATACCTCCGACGGCAATCCGCGCATCCAGCAGGGCGCCGAAGTCTCCTCCGACTTCATGATCTCCAACGACGGCACCAAGCTCGTCATCGGCGGCATCGAAAAGCGCGACGTGGTCAGCGTGTCCGGCGGCGTGCCCATCCTGAAGGACCTCCCGATCATCGGCTGGGTCTTCTCCACCGAGAGCGAATCCACCAAGCGCTCCCAGCTCCTCGTCGTCGCAGAGGTCGTCCCAGTCCGCCCGGACGAAGGCATGACAGAGGCCGAAACCGAAGAGACGAAGGACATCGAGTCCTCCCTCGAGGGCGCAGGCGGATGGAACACCTGGGGCTACCGCCAGTTCCTTCTTGACTCCGACCGCCTGAAATAACCGGTCGGTACACTGAAAAAGGGTACATTCCCGGGGCGGCGCGGCTTCAGATCCGCGCCGTTCCCGGAGCTTAAAGAAAGGGATTTACAATGTCTGAGAAAAAATGTTCCTGCGGATGCGGGTGCGACGCCTCGAAGACGCCCGAATACCGTGTCCCGGTCGGCGGCGAGATCACACTGGCCGACCTTCCCGTCGGAATGACCGCCACGATCGTGAAAGTCATGCCGAAAGCGCGCGGACGCAAGAAATTCGCCGACGTCGGGCTGGTCCCCGGCACCGAGCTCCTCATGGAGGCGCACGCCCCGTTCGGCGGCCTGATCCGCGTGAAGATCATGGAAACGAGCATGGCGCTCCACAGCGACGATGCCGCTAACATCGTGCTGAAAAAGGAGGCCTGACCCATGAAGCAGCATTTCAGAATCGCGCTCGCGGGCAATCCGAACTGCGGCAAGACCTGCATTTTCAACGCGCTCACAGGCGCCCGTCAGCACGTCGGCAACTACCCCGGCGTCACCGTCGAAAGCAAGTCAGGCAAGTTCACGCTGAACGGCATGGAGATCGAACTGATCGACCTGCCCGGCGTGTACTCGCTTTCGTCGTCTTCGCCCGAAGAGGATGTCGTGTTCCAGGAACTCACGAAGCCCGGGATCGACCTCATCATCGACGTGGTGGATTCCTCCATCCCGCGCCGGAGCCTCTACCTCACGACCCAGCTCGCCGAACTCCACATCCCCATGATCCTGGCGTTCAACATGAGCGACGACGCGCGCCGCAAGGGCTTCAAATTCGACATCCCGAAACTCGAAAAGTATTTCGGCTCCCCCATCGCGCAGACCATCGGCAGCAAGATCGGCGGCGTGAAGCCCCTGCTCGACCTCCTCGCGAAGACATTGAACGAACTTGAAGACCACGGCGTTCCGATGCTCACCTACGGCGAGGACATCGACGATGCGATCAAGGGGGTCGCGGACAAGATCGATTCCCTCAAGGTCGAACAATATGCCCACATCCCCTCGCGCTTCTTCGCCATCAAGCTGCTGGAGCACGACACCGCGGCCATGCGCATCGAAGACTTCAAACCCGCGATGGACGAGGTGGAAAAGCAGATCGCCCACCTCTGGGACAAGCACGCCATCGAGGCCGACACATTCATGGCCGACCGCCGCTACGCCATGCTCGCGGGCGCCTGCCGTGACGCCATCTCCATGACGCATGAACGCCGCCGCGAGATCTCCGACAAGATCGACGCCGTGATGACCAACAAGTATCTCGGTCTCCCGCTTTTCTTCTTCATCATCTACCTCACGTTCTGGTTCACGTTCACGCTCGCCGACCCGCTCATGGGCATCATCGAGGACGATATCTTCGGCAACCTGAACGAGGCGGTGAAGGCCGCCTGGAACCCCGAAACGCTCCCCTTCCTGCGCTCGCTCCTCACCGACGGCGTCATCAGCGGCGTCGGCGGCGTGCTGGTCTTCCTGCCGAACATCCTCTTCCTCTTCTTCGCCATCGCGATCCTGGAGGACTCCGGCTACATGGCCCGCGCGGCGTTCGTCATGGACGGCATCATGCGCAAGTTCGGGCTTCAAGGACGTTCCTTCGTCCCGCTGGTGCTCGGCTTCGGCTGCTCCGTGCCCGCCATCATGGCGACACGCACGATCGAATCCGCACGCGACCGCAAGACCACGATCATGATCCTGCCGCTGATGAGCTGCGGCGCGCGCCTGCCGATCTACGCCCTCATCATCCCGGCGTTCTTCGTACAGAAATACCAGGCGTTCGTGATGTGGCTCATGTACCTCATCGGCGTCGTCATCGCGCTCATCGCCGCACGCATCATGAAGTCAACGCTCTTCAAGGGCGACGGCGAAGTCTACCTGATGGAGCTCCCGCCGTACCGCGTGCCGACCCTCCGCAGCCTGCTGCTCCACATGTGGGACCGCGGCCGCATGTACCTTCAGAAAGCCGGTACCATCATCCTCGCCACCAGCGTGATCCTGTATATCTGCAACACATACCCCGAAAAGGAAGAGTTCTCGAAGGACTACGAGGGCGAGATCGCGCAGATCGAGGAATCGCAGCTCCTGACCGACGAACAGATCGCCGTGCTGGAAGCCGCCGCACAGACCGAAGCGCTCGCGGAGATCTTCGACGAAGACGTCATGAAGGAAGTCAGGGAAAGCAAGGTCATCCCGGACGAAGCACTTGAGGCGCTCGGCGAAGAGGAAGACCTGGAGCTTGCCGAGGACGTCCAAGGTGTCATCGATGCCGCTCAGGAACGCGCAGACGCCATCGCCGCGCTCGAAAACGAGCAGATGGCCGAAGCCATGGAATACACCATTTCCGGCCGCGTGGGGCATGCGCTCGAACCGCTGTTCCGGCCCATCGGATTCGACTGGAAGCTGACCACCGCGTCCATCGGCGCGCTCGCCGCGAAGGAAGTCTTCGTGGCGCAGCTCGGCATCCTGTATTCCGAAGGCGAGGCCGACGAGGAATCCGTGCCGCTCCGCGAACAGCTCCGCGCGAACTACACGCCGCTCCAGGGATTCTGCATCATGCTCTTCTGCCTGCTGTCGATCCCCTGCCTCGCCACGCTCGCCATCATCCGCCGCGAGCTCAACTCTTGGGCTATGCCGTTCATCGAGGCAGGCGGACTGCTTGCTCTGGCATACATCGTGACCATGATCGTGTACCAGACCGGCTCGCTGCTCCACATCGGCACCACGATGCTCGGCTCGTAAAAAAGAACAATGCACCCGGACACCGCCTCGCACCGTTTGCCGGCGGGCCTCGCTCAAACGACGGCGCGGGTGTCCGGGATCAATCAAGTTCAAAAAGTATTACAAAAGGGAAGGAAAAAAGGGAGGAAGTGTGTAGGGAAGAGGCCGGATCCCGCGCGATGACTTCAACCGGGGTCCGGCCTCGCTTTTTGCTTCGCCCCCCGACTATGCCTTTACCATCGGCGCCTCGCGGGTGAATATTTGGAGCGGGCCGGGGGGATTTGTGAGGGGGGAAGCGCCGCGCGGTTGCCGAACGGACCGGAAAGAGATCAGAACAGGTCGGGGTGGTCGGAAACGGCGCCACTCCGGCGGGAATGAGCGGACGCGTTTTTTACAAGGAAAGATTTCTGCGCGCCCGGAGTGACGATGTCTTCGGGCCGGAGATGCCCGAGGAGGAGCGGGGAGGCGGGATCGTGATATTTGAGGTTCTCGAACGCCTTGCGCGGGTTCCGGTTGGCGTAGCAGTATTTGCAGCCATTGAGGCAGGTGTCGTACGCGCCGATGTCGTGCGTTTCGATGCAGTGGCAGCCCGCGCGGATGCCCTTGTGCTTGAGCTTGCGGAAAGCGATGCCGTTGGCACGGCCGAGGATGTCGAGCGTCATGCAGCCGGAGGAGCGGATGCCGAAGCGCTTGTAATCGCCGTCCGTACCGCAGGTCTGGATCGGGAATCCGAAGCGCGCGGCAGTCGCGCCGAGGGATTCCGCGAGTTCGTTTTTATAGGCGTCGTTCAGCGGAACGATCTCCGGCATGTTGAGCTCGACCTTCTTGTACATCTCGACGAAACTGAAGATGCAGCGGTCGATGTGCGGAGCGAGACGGGCCGCCATGCGCGCGAACGTCTCCTTGTGGCGTTCGATGGTGTACGTTTTCGTGAGCAGGACCGGGTCGTAGCGCCACGCGACGCGGCGCGGTCCGACGATCGAGGCGAGCTCCGCCAGCGTCTCCATGCTCTCGTCGATACCCGGCACGCCCGGCTCCACGTCGCGCCCGTACGCCGTGATCGTGTAGTGGAAATACGTGTGGAAGCGGTCCGCGATCTCGCGGATGCGCGGCAGGATCGGGCGGTAGTTCTTCGAACAGAACACCACGCAGTCGACCGTTTCCGGATCCAGCTCCCAGCGCGTGACCTTGTTCGGGAAGAGCGGATTCCGCGACAGCACGTACCCCTCGGCGAACCGGTTCAGCAGCCAGTCCGTGAAATACTGGACCGTATCGGTCCGCCCGCCCGTGTTGATAATCATGCTGCGCCCCCTCCGGATATGTCCGGGTTCAGGTCAAATCACTGGTTGTCTTCGAGCTTCTTGTACTCGGCGTACTTCTTCGCGGCGAGGCGGCTGCCGGTCTCGAAGAGCGTGGCGGCGTTCTCCGGGAAGGTGCGTTCGAGCGCGGCGAAGCGAACTTCGCCCTTGAGGAAGCTCCGGTAGTCCTTCGTCGGCGCCGGGGAATCAAGCGTGAACGGTTTTTCGTTGGCCGGGTTGTAGCGGTAAAGGAACCAGTACCCGGCGTCGACGGCGGCCTTCATCTCCTGCTGGACATTGCACATGCCGCACTTCAGGCCGTGGGTCATGCAGGGGGCATAGGCGATCACGACGGACGGGCCGGGGAACGCCTCGGCCTCCTGGAGCGCCTTCATGAGCTGGTTCGGGTCCGCGCCCATCGCGACGGACGCCACGTAGACGTTGCCGTAAGTCATGAAGATGCGTCCGAGGTCCTTTTTCGGGCTGCGTTTGCCGGAGCTGGCGAACTGCGCCACGGCACCGATCTGCGTGGCTTTGGAAGACTGGCCGCCGGTGTTCGAGTAGACCTCGGTGTCCACGATCAACGCGTTGATGTTCTCGCCGCTGGCGATCACATGGTCGAGGCCACCGAACCCGATGTCGTAAGCCCAGCCGTCGCCACCGTACATCCAGAATGTCTTCTTCGCAAGCTGGTCGCGGTGAAGCAGGATGCCGTCGGCAAGTTCGGCGGTCTCCGGGTCGGACACTAGTTCGGCGCGGGCGGATTCGAGCGCGTCGCAGAGCGCATCGGACGCCGTACGGGAGGCGTCGAAATCATCGAAGGCGTCGAGCCAGCCCTGAAGCGCATTTTTCACGGATTCCGTGGCAGCCTTTTCAAGTAAAGCCTTCACGCGGATGACCTGCATCTCGCGCTGTTTCTTCGAAGAAAGCAGCATACCGAGCGCGAACTCGGCGTTGTTCTCGAACAGCGAATTGGTCCACGCCGGACCGAATCCGCGCTGGTTGACCGTATACGGGATGCCGGGCATGGGCGAGCCCCACGCCTGCGAACACCCGGTGGCGTTCGCCCAGTACACGCGGTCGCCGAAAAGCTGGGTCAGCAGTTTGGCGTAGGGCGTTTCGCCGCAGCCGGCGCAGGCGGCGGAGAACTCGAGGAGCGGACGACGGAACTGGCTGCCCTTGACCGTGTAGGGATTGAAGACGTCGGACTTGGCGGGAAGCGACAACAGGTAGTTCCAGTTCGCCAAGTCATGGTCGGTTTCGGCGTTGGGAGTCATGGTGAGCGCCTTTTCCTTCGCCGGGCAAACGGACGCGCAAACGCCGCAACCGGTGCAGTCGGCGGCGCTGATCTGGAGCGTGAAGACATAGCCGGGCTTGCCGCCCTTCGCGGGCTCCGTGCGGAGCGGAGCGGGCGCGGCGGCGGCCTCTTCCGCGGTCAGCAGATACGGGCGCACCACGGCGTGCGGACAGGCAAATGCGCAGCGGTTGCACTGGATGCACCTGGCGGGATCCCAAACGGGCACGTGGACCGCGATGTCGCGTTTCTCGTAGGCGGTCAGGCCCATGTCGATCACGCCGTCCTCGTAGCCCTTGAACGCGCTCACGGGCAGGTCGTCGCCCTTCTGGGC
>Ga0310786_10006075_pt1 | contig 16204 bp, 15 predicted proteins | sample AusTroGonzalo_MG_FD_203881 | JGI IMG/M metagenome (GOLD analysis project Ga0310786, IMG submission 203881) | Bovine rumen microbial communities from tropical cattle in Woodstock, Queensland, Australia - Gonzalo_03 (v2) (version 2) | ecosystem: Host-associated > Mammals > Digestive system >... | reverse complement strand
CCGAAAGTGGGTACAGTATACCATATTCCCTCCGCAGCGCGCAAGTAGGTATTTAAACAAAAAGAGCAAGCCCGGGGGTTCGCCCCGGGCCTCTCTCTGGTCTATTCGTTCGCCGGAGGACGGTCAGAACGTCGCCGTGAGGGCGAGACCGCAGACGAAGTTGTAGGACTCCTTGTACCTGCCGGTGGCCTCGTACACGCGGGCGCCTTCGCGCAGGTGGCGGTCGAAGATGTAGTCGTAGTACGCCACGTAGCCGGAAAGCGCAATGCCGCTGCAGATGTTCCAGGTCATCTCGCCCTTGATGCAGGTGTCCATCAGACCGTTGCGTTCGAGCGGCTCGTAGTCGCCGGTCGCCTCGAGGTTGCCGTCCTCGTCCTCCTCGTACGCAGGGTGGTGGACGTTCGAGAGATATCCGCTCACGCGGCGGCGGTCGCCCCAGCCCTGCCCGATCGAGGGACGGAAGGTGAGCACCGGATCATCCTCCTCGGTGTCGCCGTCGATGAGCGCGAAAGTGTGGCCGATGGAGAGGTTGAGATAGGTGCCCTGGTCGCGCATGATGTCGCGCTCGTACTGGAACGCCGGCTCGAACCAGAGGTCTGGCAGGCTTATCTCGAACGTAGCGAACTGCGTGTCTGGGTTGTCGTAGGGGTCGCCGTCCTCGCCTTTGAACGAGCGCGGGTGCGACTCGTACATGTAGCCGATGGAGAATTCGACCGTCGTCGGCAGCCACGAGAAGTCGTCGGGGCTGAACGAATGGCCGAGAGATATCTCGGGATCGACCTCCTGGTAGAACCAGCGACGGTTGTAGTACCCGGCGCCGGTGCCGTAGTGCGTCGTGTCGATGATGGCGGACACGCCGAGCGTCACCCAGTCGAAGAACGTCAGCCATCCGCCGGGCGTCACGATCGGGTCGTTGTTGTCGACGAGGCCGTAGCTGAGATACTTAGAGTCCCAGCTTATGGAAAGCTCGGCGGACACTATCGGCGTCTCGTTGAACGAGATGCCCTCGCCCATCGCCCAGTTCCACTCTCCGGCCGGCTCCGACTCGGCCTCTTCCGCCGCGTACACACTCCCGCAGAGCGCGACGGCGCCAGCAAGAAACGCGATTGTCGATGATTTCATTTCCTGTTCCTTCCTTTGGTTGTTGAATATGTTATTTGTTCTGTCGTGAATGTCAATGGCATGACGGCGAATTTTTGCGGCACTTGCCGCAGCAGCCGCACGCGCAGTGGGCGCGCTTGCGCAGGCCGAGCCAGGCCGCGAACGCGGCAACGGCAAGCACGATTGCGGCAACGGCAACGGACGCGGCGCTCATTCCGCACCCTCCCTGCGCGCCGGACGAAGCACCGCCCACAGCACGAATGCGTCAACGGCCAAGGCCACGGCCGTCCAGAAGCCGAAGCCCCCGCCGGCGATCCACATGCCAAGCTGGTAGGCGGTGAGCGCGACGACGTAGCCAACGAACAGCTGGAAGCCCACCGCAAACCATCCCCACGCCCTGGAGCCCATCTCGCGGAACGTGACCGCGATCGCCACCATGCACGGCGGAACGAACAGGTTGAACACCATGAACGAGAGCGCCGCGAGCTTCGGGAAGGCGCTCATCGACCCGAAGAGATTCGTGATGTGCGCGGCGGTAGAGGCGCCTTCCATGTTCGCCGCGACGAGCCCCAGGGTCGCCGTGGCCTGCTCCTTCGCGATCTCGGCGGAGACGGACGCCGCCGCGCCCTGCCAGGTCCCGAATCCGAGCGGTGCGAGTATCCACGCGATCCATCCGCCCACCGTCGCGAGGATGGACCGGTCGATCTGCTCGTCCTCCAGCAGATTGAAGCCGAAGTCGAAGTGCATTACGAACCAGAGCAGCACGCATGCGGGGAAGATTATGAGGCCGGCCTTGAGCACATAGCCCTTCAGCCTCGTCCACGTATGTCGCCAGATGCCGGTAACGGTCGGCATGTGGTACGCGGGAAGCTCCATCACGAACGGCGCCGCCTCGCCCGCGAACATGCGCGTCTTCTTGAGGGCGATTCCGCCGAGGACGATGATCGCGATGCCGACGACATCCATCAGCGGCGCGACGTACCACTGCTCGCGGAAGAAGAGCGCCGCGAACATGGCGATGATGACCGTCTTCGCGCCGCACGGAATGAACGTCGCGAGGATGACCGTCATGCGGCGGTCGCGCTCGTTCTCAATCGTCCGCGCCGCCATCACAGCGGGGACGCCGCAGCCCTTGCCGACGATCATCGGGATGAACGACTTGCCGGAAAGCCCGAACTTCCGGAACAGGCGGTCCATTATGAACGCGACGCGCGCCATGTATCCACAGTCCTCGAGGAACGCGAGGAACAGGAACACGATGAATATGACAGGGACGAACCCGAGCACCGTCGCGACGCCGCCCCACGCGCCGTCGTTCACGAGGCTCGCGACGGTCTCGCCGACGCCGAGCTTCTCCAGTCCGGAGCCGATGAGCGCGCCGACGCCCGGCACCCACACCCCGTACTTGGACGGATCCGGCTCCTCCACCTCCTTGGCGGCCTTGTACGCCGCCTCGTCGATTTCCCATTCCTCGGACGCCTCGCCCGTCTCTTCGTCCTCCACGAACGCCTTCTTCTCCCCGGCCTCCCAAGCCGACACGGTCGCTTCGGCCTTCTTGAAGTCATCGCAGGCCGTGTCATAGTCCTTTCCGTCAACCTCGTGCATCGTGAACGGGAGGTGCCAACCGTCGCCGAGGAAGCCGTCGTTGGCCCAGTCGGTGAGAAGCGTTCCAGGACCGTTCTCGGCTACAGCGAGCCACCACATCGCGCAGAGCGAGAGGATGAAAATCGGCAGGGCGAGGATGCGGTTCGTGACGATCCTGTCGATCCTGTCGGAAAGCGTCGCCTTGTTCCTGCGCCTCTCGCTCTTCGTGAGCGCCTTGTCCATGAGGTTCTTTATGAAGTCGTAGCGCTGGTTGGTGATGATGGACTCCGCATCGTCGTCCAGCTCCTTCTCGCAGTCGCGGATGTGCTCCTCGATGTGCTTCATGTCGCCGACGCCGAGCCCCACGTCCTTTATGATCTCCCTGTCGCGCTCGAATATCTTGATCGCGAACCACCGAATCGACTTCTGCGGGACCTTGCCCTGTATCGACTCCTCTATGTGCGCTATGGCGTGTTCGACGGAGCCGGAGAAGACGTGCGGCACCTCCACTGGGCGCTTCTGCTCCGCCGCGCCCTTCGCAAGCGCGAGCGCGGCGTTCGCCGCCTCGAGCCCGCCTTCGTTCCTGAGCGCGGAGATGCCGACCACCTCGCAGCGCAGCGCCTTGCCTATCTTGGCGAAGTCGATCGTGTCGCCGTTCTTCTTCACGACGTCCATCATGTTCACGGCCATCACCATCGGCAGCCCGAGCTCCGCGAGCTGCGTCGACAGGTAGAGGTTGCGCTCGACGTTCGTGCCGTCGACTATGTTCAGTATCGCGTCTGGGTTCTCCTCAACGAGGAACTTCCTCGAAACCTTCTCCTCGAGCGAGTAGGGCGAGAGCGAGTATATGCCGGGTAGATCCTGCACGACGACGTCCTTGTGCCCCTTTAGGACGCCGTCCTTCTTCTCCACCGTGACGCCGGGCCAGTTGCCGACGTACTGGTTGGAGCCGGTGAGGGCGTTGAATAGCGTCGTCTTTCCCGAGTTCGGGTTTCCCGCAAGCGCGATCTTCATCATGCAACCTCCACCTTGGACGCCTCGTCCTTGCGGATCGAAAGCTCGTAGCCGCGCACCGTAAGCTCGATCGGGTCGCCAAGCGGCGCAACCTTGCGAACGGTCACCTCGGTGCCCTTCGTCAATCCCATGTCCATTATCCGGCGCTTCACCGCGCCCTCTCCGCAGAGGCGCGCGACTCGCGCCGTCTCGCCAACCTTGAGGTCGTTGATCGTCTTCATCCCGTACTTTCCTTTCAAATGGTTCAAAGCGGCTGCACCATGATGCGCCGCGCAAGGTCGTCGTTCACCGCTATCCGCGCGTCCTGCACGCCGAGGATCATGTTGCCGGCCATGACCTGCACCACCTGCACCACCGCACCAGGCACGACCCCGAGAGACCCAAGGTGCTTCCTCACCGCGTCTGCGCCGGTCACCGCCGCGACCTTCGCCCTGCTTCCCGCCCCCATCATTGCCAACGGCATCTTGTCTTCCCGTCCTTTCCGAACGCCCTTCTTGAGTTAGACGGCGCAAAGTTTACCATAATTAACTTTGCGGCGTCAACGGCAAAGTTAGAGTTTTTTAATTTTTCTTCTGCCGGCCGTTGCGGCGCCGCGGCGGTTCGTCTACTTGTCGAACGCCTCCAGGAGCGCCGGCGTGACATCCACCAGGGAAGACACCTTGTCGCGCAGGAACATTTCGCCGGGGCCGTATGAGACAAACGGCACGGGGTTGCGGGTATGGCCGCGCTCCGAGATGGATTCTATGTTCCCGTGGTCCGACGTGAGCACGATGGTAAGTCCGCCGGCCTCGGCAAGGCGTACGAGCGAGGAAAGGAACTTGTCGTATGTGCGGAGCACTTCGCACGCGCGCGCGTAGTCCATGGAGTGTCCGGAGACGTCCGTCTGGAAGAATTCGTACAGGGTGAAGTCGTTCGCGCGGGCAATCGCAAAAAGGTGTTCCGCGGCCCGCTGCGGGGCCACGACCGGTATGTCGGGATAGGAGTCCTGAATCGTCTCGCGCGTCAAATCCTGCATGAGGGCTCGGTCGTCGGCGAGATCGGCTACGACCGATATCGTTTCCGGAGCAGTAAGGGCCATTACGGTAGTGACGGACTTGAAGCGCCTGAGCGCGAGATCCTGCACGTCGTCCACGAGATATGCATCCGCGAACTTGACCTTCTTTCCGCGACGCTTCAACTCGAGAAACACATTGTTTTCCTCTATTATCTGCCTTAGCGCGGCGCTTGGGAACCCTTCGCAGTGGCGTCCTATCGCTTCTGCGCAATTCACTCCGGTAAACATCGTGGCCTGACCGGTGGCGGATTGGGGCAGCCCTTCCACGCCGAGACACGCATCGATGCTTTTTGAATGTCTATCCACGAGACGCCAAAGCGTCGGACAAACCTCTGCATTCAGAGGATTGTCCGCCGCAGGGGCCTTGAGGCCCACCCCATCCACGAAAAGAAATATAACTTTCACAGCCGGAAAGAGTATATCATAAATTACGAAACTTATACAAGTCTGAGACCCGTGTTGATAACCGTTCGATAATTGTAAACCTAAACTTAAATATCGCCCGGAGATTATTCTCTCCAAACACCATTTAGTCCTTTATTTATTGGGGTTTCTGCCCATTTACCCCTATCAACAATGCCGCATAATCTATGATATTTTTCTGTTCACAATTTCACTTCACTTTTGATATAATCTCGCTTGGGCTAACCGAAAGGAAGGAATCAAGCTTTTGGACACGGCGATTGATATTGTGGTAGTCGGTGGCGGGCATGCTGGAGTAGAAGCTTCTCTTGCCGCTGCTCGAATGGGTTGTGCCACACTTCTCGTCACTTCCGATGTTTCCTCCATTTCCAAAATGCCATGCAACCCTGCAATCGGTGGTCTTGCAAAAAGTCATCTGGTCTATGAACTTGACGCCCTCGGCGGTGAAATGGGAAAAGCGGCCGATGCTACTGCTCTCCAGTCAAAGATATTAAATCGAAGCCGAGGCCCTGCTGTATGGGCAACACGATGCCAGTGTGCTAAGGCCGAATACGCTGCCAGAATGCAATTGATCTTGTCCAAGCAGCCAAATCTATATGTACTCGAGGACTCCGTGCTGGACATATCTATTGATCAAGTCTCTTCATCTGTAAGACAACCTCAAGGCATTGTACACCATATCACCACGGAAAAAAATGGAATAATCCATACCAAAGCCCTTGTCTTGACTACAGGCACCGCTCTTAGGGGAGTCATATGGATAGGGAAAGAGCATAAATCGTCCGCTGGAGATGGCCGCCCAGCCGTGGATCAGCTTTCTTATGCACTTTCACGCTTAGGATTTTCTTTGATTCGTCTGAAAACCGGCACGCCACCTCGGCTAACGGCGGAATCTTGCAACTTCAACCTATGCGAACTCCATCCAGGGGATAATCCCCGTCCCGTGTTCCACGTGGAACACTTCAGTGGTATCGATTCCACCAAGATGAATGTTCCACATGGAACATCTTTGCCGGAACTGCCATGCTACATGACGCATACCACGCCTGAAACGCATAAAATCATACGAGACCATCTTGGCGAGTCTGCACTGTATGGAGGATCAATTTCAGGAACGGGCGTTAGATATTGTCCTAGCATCGAGGATAAAATTGTCCGGTTTGTCTCTGCACCGAGTCATCATGTCATTCTTGAGCCTGAAGATTCAGCTGGTACGACAATATATCCTAATGGACTTAGTTGCAGTCTTCCAAAAGATGTGCAGGTGGAGATGGTCCGCTCGATTCCAGGATTGGAATCAGCTAATTTTCTTGCCTACGCATACGCAATCGAATATGATGTAATCGATTCCCGCGAACTAAAACATTCATTGGAAAGCAAACGAATAAACGGGTTGTTCTTTGCCGGCCAAATAAACGGCACCACTGGATATGAAGAGGCCGCTGCACAGGGAATCATGGCGGGAATAAATGCCGCACTTAAAGTTGCCGGTCGGAAGGAACTTGTTTTCAGTCGACAAGATGCTTACATTGGTGTCCTCATAGATGACTTGGTGACAAAAGGTACGGACGAACCATATAGAATGTTTACCAGCAGAGCGGAACGCCGTTTGCTGCTTCGGCAGGACAACGCTTCGTACAGACTTGCAGATGCGGCAGATTATGTTGGAATAGTATCGAAGGACGAAATCAACTCTATCCGCGCCGAAATTAATCACATCCAAAAAGCTTTGTCACAAAGAGAAAGTTCCTTTGATGGATTGCTTGGACCGCGAGTTCAAAATGAAATTAATATTATGCGTCATTATGAACCTTACATAAAGCAGGAAATTAAAGCGGCAGAACGAGCAAAAGAAGATGAAAAACGCAAAATTCCGAAGTGGCTTGACTATGACAAATGTACTTCGGTTAGGTATGAAAGTCGCGAAAAATTGAAGAAACACCAACCTGAAGACCTCGCCCAAGCATCTCGCATTCCCGGAGTCAATCCTGCCGACATCGCAGTTTTGGCTGTAATTATCAAGAGAGGATACCACTAAAGTTATAAACAATTTTTGTTTATAACATGTTTACATAAGAAGATTTGTTTTTTGGCCGTACACCTGCCATTTTTGGTATAGTGTCCGCCGCCATGAATGAGAAATCCATAGATATTGCGTCAAAGGACCTGTGGGAGAGGGCAAAGGCCATTTTCATTTCCACTCTCGTTTCCGAACAAGAGAAAAGTCAGGCCGAGAGGTATTTTGGAATGATCTCCGGCGTTACGTCGGATGGATATTCCTTCCGGATTCTGACCATGAATTCCCTTGCTGCAGATTTGCTCCAGAAGGAATACGCTGAAAAACTCAAAAGCAGTTTCATTCTTGCCGGTGCCGATCCTTCGGTGGAACTCTCATTCATGTACGACGAGGATTCCAGACCTCCCATCGTCACACCCCATCCTGTGGTTTCACATCAATTGTCCCGAATGCCCATTTCTACATTCGAGTCTACGCAACCCCTGGATCCTAACTATACCTTCGAGGAATTCGTCCGGGGGCCGTCTAACTCCTACGCATACGCGGCGGCGGAAGCGTGTGCAATGAGCCCCGGAAAACTGGGATACAATCCTCTGTTCATACATGGTGGCACTGGACTTGGCAAGACCCACCTCATGCAAGCAATAGGAAATTCGATAAGAACTAAAAACGTCAGTCTTGCCGTATGCTATCTTACTGCCGAAACGTTCCTCAACGAATACATAAACTCCATGAAGAATTCCACTATAACGGAGTTCAGGAACAAGTACAGATCCATTGATGTTCTCCTCATAGACGACGTTCAGTTCCTTGCAAAGGGAAAGGGCGTGCAGGAGGAGTTCTTCAACACTTTTAATGCACTGCAGCAGGCCCACAAGCAAATCGTGATGACGAGCGACGTCGCTCCTAAAAACCTTCCCTTGCTTGAAGACCGTCTGATTTCAAGATTCGAGGGGGGAATGGTGCAGGAAATAGAGTCGCCAAGCTACGAAACGAGACTAGCAATCCTCAGGAAGAAGGCTGAGGGAATGAATCTCAAGATTCCCGATTCCGCCCTCGAATTCATAGCCGACAACATAAAGAGCCATGTAAGAGCGATGGAAGGGGCCCTCGGAAAGGTAAGCGTTGTCATATCGGCAGAGCCAAAGCTCATCCTTACAAACGAAGTTCTTTCTCAAATACTGAAGAACCTGATAGAAAAGGAGCAGACTCTGAAAAACCTTTCAATAGAGGAAATACAGACTGCTGTGGCAAAAAAATACAACGTGACAATGGCGCAGATCCTTTCCTCGGAAAGAACTCAATCAATTGTCACACCAAGGCAGCTTGCAATGTTCATTTCGAGAAAACTCACAACAAAGAGCCTCAAGGAAATAGCGAATGCGTTCGATAAAAAACATGCTACTATACTGCATGGGGTCAAAAGCATCACTCAGAGGCTGGAGACGGAAATAGAGCTCAAGAACGTTCTTGACGAAATAGTAACCTCGTTCGGTTATAAAATATCCGATACAATGGACTGAAGGTTTCTTGAAGAAGAATGTTCACAACAACGAATTGGAAACCGATGCGAAATGAAAATCAGAAATGGAATCTACAGAAGTCATTCGCAAAGAGCCTGTGAAACAAGGGCGATGAAGAACTTGTGAACTTGTCCACATATACAATAGTAGTAGTAATGTATACTCTTTATAACACAACAAGTATTTGATATAATCAACAACGCGGTACTCAATGGAGGAATTGAAATGAAATTTACGATACTGAGGGCTCAGTTCATCGAGGGACTTAAGGCGGTTCAGAACATAGTTGCAGGCAAGGGAACTCTCCCAATACTCCAGAACGTCCTCATAGAGGCGAACAAGGGAGAGATCGTAATGACTACGACTGACATAGACATTTCCATCCGCACGAAATGCGAATGCGAAGTGTCCGAAGCAGGTGCGACCACGCTTCCCGTGAAGTTTCTGTTCAGCTCCGTCACCAAGCTTGCCGATGGTCCCGTGTGCGTAGAGGTGGATTCAAGAGAGAACGCGGTCATTTCCGCCGGAAAGGCGAAGTTCAGGCTTGTCGGCTTGCCTAAGGAGGAGTTTCCTCCATTGCCCAAGGAGGAAGACGCATACGCATATTCGATTTCCCAGGACACGCTCCGCGAAATGTTCAGGAAGACGGCATACGCCGCTTCTCACGACGACACACGCCGAACGCTCAAAGGCGTTCTGATGAGCTTCAGGGATTCGAAGATAACCATGGTCGCGACCGACGGACGTCGTCTCGCCCTCGTCGAGAAAGAACTCGAGTTTTCAAAAAGCGCGGAACGAGACATAGTGTTGCCTGCGAAGGCGGTGCAGGAACTTCAGCGTTCTCTTTCCGGCGATTCAGAGGCGTCGATGGTTGTGCAGAAATCCCAGATATGCTTCAAGCTCGGAAATCTCTTCATATACTCCAAACTTATAGACGACGTATATCCAGACTACAGGAAGGTTATTCCTTCAGGATATCCCGAACAGATCGAGATAGACAGGCAGCTCCTCATAGATGCACTCGACAGGGCGAGCGTCATGACAATGGACGAGGCCCATTCCACGAAGCTCATATTTTCCAGCGGAAAGCTCAAGGTTACCTCCGCCGCTACCAACATCGGCGAAGCGAGCGACGAAGTGCCTATAAAGTACGCCGGAAGTGAAATAGAGATAATGTTCAATCCCTCGTATGTAATGGAGCCGTTGAAGGCCATAGATGACGACGAGGTGACAATAAACATAAAGAACGGCAGCAGTCCCGCCGTTATAAAGTGCTCTATTCCATTTCTTTACGTTCTCATGCCACTGCGCGGCAACTGAGTACGGTAGAAGGATGAGAATTCAAAAGGTCGAAGGGTAGGCCGTGAAGATTTGGACAGACAGGAATTATCCAATAATAATCTCTTGTGCAAAGGGATTGTCGCGCTGGACTGAAAGAGAAGTTCGGAGCCTTGGATATGATCCCATAGAGGTGACTGAGAACACTGTCGTTGTGCGCGGGGCAATGAGGGATGTAATGAACCTCAATCTCCGCCTCCGCACCGCGCATAGAGTTCTTGTTCCTCTTCTGAGGACGACATGCAGAAACATAAGGGAGCTTTACGAAAGCGCCCTTTCGATAGATTGGGAAAATCTAATCGAGGCAGACGGATACTTTTCCGTGTCGTCGGTCGTGCACAATCATACAATCCGCGACACCCGGCTTCCTTCACTCTACACGAAGGATGCTGTTGCCGACAGGATGAGGGAAAAATGCCAACGCAGACCAAACTCGGGCGGAGAGAACATAGGTTCGGCTGTTTTCGTTTATTGGGAAAGGGATGAAGTTATAATATATCTGGACACGTCCGGAGAGCCACTTTCAAAAAGAGGGTACAGGAAGATTCCAGGTTCCGCTCCTATGCAGGAAACGCTTGCCGCCGCATGTCTGATGGCAATGGGGTGGGACGGAAAGACGCCGTTTCTGTCGCCGATGTGCGGGTCGGGAACGCCGGCCATAGAAGCCGCAATGATTGCTTCGAACACGGCGCCGGGGTCTCTCAAAGGACATTTTGCTTTCCAGTCGATAAAGGACTACGGCCGCATGATTCCCGGCGAGAAAGCTCCTGTTGTGGCTCCGCGCCAGCATGCAGGAGCATCTCCGGAGCAGATATGGAAGGAAATGGTTCTTCAAGCAAGGCAAGAGGAACGCAAGGAAGGAATTCCAGAAATAGTAGCTACCGACATCTCGCCGGAAGCTGTTGAAAACGCTCATTCCAACGCAATCGCAGCCGGCATTGCCCAATACATTTCATTCAAGGCCTGCGATTTCGCGGATACTCCGGTTCCTGACAGGAAGGGTTGCATCTTTTTCAACCCGGAATACGGAATACGCCTCGGAGATCCCGTCGAACTCGCACCAATATACGAGCGCATTGGAAATTTCATGGCCGAAAAATGTTCTGGCTGGACAGGAGCGCTCATAACCGGAAATCCGGATCTTGCGAAGTGCGTGAACCTGTACTACCGTAACAGAGTGCAGTTTTTCAACGGGCCTATTGACTGCCGCCTCTTCATATACGAGGGGTGCAAGCTGAAAGGATGATTGACCAATGGTGGACGTCAACGAATTTCTGAAAAACGACGAACCTTTGCCATCTGCGCCAGACGAAAGAGGAACGGCAGACGACAGCACCGAACTCGACATACAGAAGGCGGTTGTCGAATCGCTCGCAGAGGACAAGGTGAAGATGGAGCTGGAGTTTTCCGAGCTGAAGAAAAAGGTCGAAGAGCTTACGGCGGAAAATGCCGCCATAAGTAAAGAACGTGACGCGGCAGCCTCCGAAACAGAGTCTCTCAGGATGGAGCTGGCCAGACTTCGCGGAGAAATGGACAGGATGGGGGCGGCCTTGGCTGCGAATGCTGAAGGAAAACTCTCCACCCAGGTCACCTTGCTCGAGCGCGATGTAGATCTGCCCGACCGCTTCGAAGGGGAAATGCGCGACCATGTGATCGAAGCCGTCCGAGAGGCGCGCAACAAAGCTGAAGAATGTGGCAGAGTGCGTTGCGCCCAGGTCCTGGAAGCTGTTCTTGTTGCGAACGAGCCCACGGGAAATCTCGAAGCGCACCGCGCCGCGCTCACGAAACTCTTTGCCGACAATCAAAACATACTTTCGGGTCCTGTTCTTGAAGAGTTGCAAAAACTTGGTATTTTCCACAAGAACGGCGAGAATTATCTGTTGCCGGACGAGATTATCAAAAGGACATATTGAAATATAAACTTTATAAACAGACTTATAAACAACGGTTGATAACGCTGTTGATAAAGTTTATAATATAAACTCGTGACGAACCTTAGTCCAGAGATTTGCCGAAAAATAAAACGGGCGCGCCGAGAGGCGGGTCTGTCGCAGACAGAGGTTGCGCTTGAGGTAGGCTGCAAGCAGTCGGCGTTGTCGATGTTCGAGCAGGGAGACGGCACGAAACTCGGCGAAGAGATGGTTGAGAGGCTTGCCAAGAAGTTTGGAATAGACCTGTCAGCACCAGTCGGGGATGCGGAGAAGACTTCTGAGCCAAGGGTGTCCGGTGTGGGACGAGGATTCTGTCCAAATCCGCACTGTCCGACGAACAGAGTCTATGTGGTTGAGGGGCGGCGTTTTCTTCTGCCCGACATTGCGGCGGCGGATCCGGCGGGCGGCAGGTTCTGCGCGATGTGCGGCGAAGTGATCGAGAAGGCTTGCCCGAACTGCGGGGCCGCGGTTCACGAAGGGGCGATCTGCTCCTTCTGCGGAAAGCCGTATGTTTCAGCTTGAAAAACAAAAAAGAAAGGCGGTCAAGATGAAATCAAGAATGTCGTTCGGTTCGATTGTGGCAATATGCGCGGTACTTTGCGGCGGATGCGCCACACAGAAGGCGCCCACGGCGATGGAGCTGGCCCTTCAGCCATTTGTGGACAGCGGCGAACTTCCCGGCGCGGTCAGCGTACTCTACGACAACGGCAGGGAGGAGATTTCATGCGTCGGCTACGCCGACATGGAGGCGAAGCGCCCCATCACGATAGACGACGCCTACATGCAGTGCTCGCAGACGAAGGGATTCTGCGGCGTAACCATTGCGATGCTCGTAGAGGAAGGCAGGATTTCTCTCGACGACCCCGTCTCCAAGTACCTACCCGAGTTCGCCAACCTCACGGTGAAGGTGTCGTCTACCAACGGCGAAACAGTCATAAGGAAGGCCGCCAACGTGCTGACCGTGCGGATGGTCATGAACCACACCGGCGGATTCTCGTTCGAGCTTCCGAACTACCAGGCGATGGGGGGGTGGTCGCGGCGCATGCCTCTGAGAAGTGTTGCGGCGACGGCCGCCGCGATTCCTCTCAACTTCGAACCAGGCACGAAGATGCAGTACTCGAACGTGGGCATTGACATCGGCGCGGCGGTTGTCGAGGTAGTCACCGGAAAGCGCTGGGAGGATTTCCTCAAGGAGCGCGTCCTCGATCCGCTTGGAATGGAATCCACCTGGTTCTGGCCGACGGACAGGCAGCTGGAGGGAAAGATCGAGCTGTACGACTACAAGGCCGGCAAGAAGGCTAATCACAGATTTCAGAATATGTCCATGCAGCGCCCCTACAACGACGACCGCGTCTTCGCGTCCGCCGGCGCGGGACTCTGGACGACCGTGCGCGACCAGTTGAAGTTCTACAAGATGCTTATGAACCTCGGAGTCGGCGAGAACGGCGCGAGGATACTCAAGGAGGAGACGGTCAAGTCAATCCTCGCCGTCTCGACGCGCCCGAAAGGGCTTGGCGGCTATTCGCTCGGACTTTCCGCCCCCGTCGAGGACAAGGAGAACTCCTGGTTCGGTCACGGCGGCGCATGGTGCACGACATGCTCGGTGAACTGGCACAGGAAGCAGCTCAAGCTCACGGCCGTGCAGCTCTGCCACTCCGGCGCATCGGGCTGGCGCAAGACAAGGGAGAAGGTCGAGAACGACTTCTTCGCCGGCAAGTCCGACACCTCCGGCGTCGATGCCCACACCGGGCGCATGAAGTGAGAGCTGCGATGAAGAAGGCGATCATAACGGTGGTCGGCAAGGACACTGTGGGCATAATCGCCCGCACGAGCGCCTACCTCGCCAAGGCCAACATAAACATACTCGACATCTCCCAGACCGTCGTGCAGGACTACTTCAACATGATGATGATAGTCGATGTCACCGGCTGTCGCCGCAGCTTCGAAAAGCTGTCGGCGGATCTTGCGGAGATAGGTTTTGGCATGGGTCTCGAGATCCGCTGCCAGCGTAGCGACATATTCGAGAGAATGCACAGGGTATAGACGATGATAAACATCTCCGAGGTTCTCGAGACGAACAGGATGATCCTGAAGGAGAATCTTGACGTCCGGACCATCACGATGGGCGTCAGCCTGCTCGACTGCGCCGACTCGTCGCTGCGCAAGACGTGCTCCAACATCCGGGCGAAGCTTATGCGCCTGGCGAAGGACCTCGTTAAGACGGGGGACGACATCGGCCGCGAGTTCGGCGTCCCCGTCGTGAACAAGCGCATTTCCGTGACGCCGGCGGCGATAGTCGGAAGTTCGTGCTGCCGCCGTCCGGACGACTTTGCCGCGATCGCCCGCACCCTCGACGGCGCGGCGAAATCGCTCGGCGTGAACTTCATCGGCGGCTACTCCGCCGTCGTCTCGAAGGGAATGACTCCTGCCGACGAGATGCTTATTCGCTCCATTCCCGAGGCGATGGCCGAGACGGAGCGCGTCTGCTCGTCGGTGAACGTCGGCTCGACGAAGACCGGCATCGACATGGACGCCGTGAGGCTGATGGGCGAGATTGTCAGGGAGACGGCGCAGCTCACCAGGAAGCGCGACTCGATAGGCTGCGCAAAGCTGGTGGTGCTGTGCAACGCGCCGGACGACAACCCGTTCATGGCCGGCGCGTTCCACGGCGTGAGCGAGGGCGACGCCGTCATCAACGTCGGCGTGTCTGGCCCCGGCGTCGTGCACCACGTTCTCAAGTCGATGCGCGGCGCCGACTTCGGCACCCTCTGCGAGGCCATCAAGCGCACGGCGTTCAAGATCACACGCGTCGGGCAGCTTGTTGCGCAGGAGGCGAGCCGTCGGCTCGGCGTGCCGTTCGGCATAATCGACCTGAGCCTCGCGCCGACTCCGGCCGTCGGCGATTCCGTGGCCGACATACTCAAGGAAATCGGCCTCGAGCATCCCGGCGCGCCCGGCACAACCGCCGCGCTTGCGCTCCTGAACGACCAGGTCAAGAAGGGCGGAGTGATGGCCAGCTCCTACGTTGGCGGACTTTCCGGCGCGTTCATTCCGGTCTCCGAGGACCAGGGCATGATCGACGCGGTGAACGCGGGTGCGCTCACCATAGAGAAGCTCGAGGCGATGACGTGCGTATGCTCGGTCGGGCTGGACATGATCGCGATACCAGGTTCCACCTCCGCTTCGACGATCAGCGGCATAATTGCGGACGAGGCGGCGATAGGCATGGTGAACCAGAAGACGACTGCGGTGCGCATAATCCCCGTCATCGGCAAGCGCGTCGGTCAGTGCGTCGAGTTCGGCGGACTTCTCGGCCACGCGCCGATAATGCCGGTCTCGAAGTTCTCCTGCCGCCGGATGATCGAGCGCCGCGGCCGCATCCCCGCCCCGATCCACTCGTTCAAGAACTGACGCGCCAACCGCTGACCCTTACAGACGCGAAGCCCAGGGCGGTCAACGCAGGGAGCTGTTCGCATGACGGTCTGGTACATGCTCGACACGGATATTGCGAGCTACGTGATTCGCGGAACGGACAAGGCGCTCAATCGTCGTGTCGTCGCACACAGAGGACGGTTGTGCATGAGTGCCGTTTTATGCCTTCAGCAGATGTTTGCGCATCGCGATGGCGATGGCCTCTGATCGGTTTGTGGCACCGAGCTTGGCGCAGATGGCGGCTATGCGGTCCTTGACGCTTTCTGGGCTGCAGTTGAGAACGACGGCGATTTCCTTGTTGGTGAGGCCTCTGACCATTTCCTGGAGGATTTCCAGCTGGCGAGGCGTCAACCCTGCGGCCGGAGGGTCGTCGTCGATCATCGTTCTCACCTCGTCGGAAATTGCGTGTTCGCCTTTCGCCACGGCGCGGATGGCTGCGAGCAGCCGCCTGTTCGCCTCGCTTTTGAGCACTGCGCCGGCGGCGCCGGACTGAAGCGCCTGGTTGAGTTCGTCCGAGGACGTGGATGTCGTGAGTATCAAGACCTTCACGCCCGGAAGGGCCTCTGCTATTTCGCGTGTCGCGGCAATGCCGTCCACCCCCGGCATCATGATGTCCATGATGACGACGTCAGGCCTGAGTTTCTTCGCCTTGCGCACGGCCTCGCCTCCGTCGGACGCTTCGCCGACTGTTTCGATGTCCGGCTGCGTTTCCAGAAGCGACTTCAGCCCCATGCGCATGAGAGCGTGGTCGTCCGCGACAAGGACTTTGATCGTAGTGTTCGTCATG
>Ga0310786_10006074_pt1 | contig 16204 bp, 9 predicted proteins | sample AusTroGonzalo_MG_FD_203881 | JGI IMG/M metagenome (GOLD analysis project Ga0310786, IMG submission 203881) | Bovine rumen microbial communities from tropical cattle in Woodstock, Queensland, Australia - Gonzalo_03 (v2) (version 2) | ecosystem: Host-associated > Mammals > Digestive system >... | reverse complement strand
GATTCACCCTAAGCTTCTTCCTCAATGCCGTCCTGGGCGGCAGCAAGAGCTACCTCGGTAAGAACTCTTATGCAGAACTGGTGAACGACAACACCCTGCGTCATAATCGTCTCACGGAACAAGTTGAGAAGTTCTGGACCCCCAGCAACCCCAACGGGATCTATGCCCTTTACAACGCAAATCCAGCCATCAACCCCTTCCGTTACGAGAACCGTTCGTTCTTGCGCTTGCAGGACATTACCCTCTCATACGACCTGCCACGCCAGTGGATGCAGAAGATCCATATTGAAGGTGTCAACGTTTATATGAGCTGTAAGAACCTGTTGACTCTCACCGGATGGAACGGTTGGGATCCAGAGCCCGACGTGACATATAAGGACATTAATAATCAGGACCGTATGACCGGTAGCCGCTATGAGGACCGTCCAGTCATGAAGAGCCTGACATTAGGTATCAACATCAATCTTTAACACACAATGAAAAAGATATTTCTATTCCCCATCCTGGCAGCCCTGCTGCTCACCGGATGTAACGAGGATAAGTTCCTAGAGGAGAAAGCACTTGACTTCAACTCGGCATCTAACTCATACAACTCACAAGCCGATTTCGATGCCGCAGTCACCGAGCTCTATTACCTGACCCGGGAAGAGTTCTATACCACTTACGATCGCACCACCGATCTCTCGAAGTTCGCAGACATGTGGATCACAGCCGACCCACTCCAGTCAAATGTCGTGGCCGACCTCTCACCGTCTGGTGCCATCGCGAAGTTCTTCTGGGACAAGAACTACCAATTGATTGCCCAGGCCAATACCATCATCAGTCGTCTGGAGAATGCAACCCAGCTGACCGACGATCAGAAGAAGGTCTTCGAGGCCAAGGGACGTTTCTTCCGTGCATTAGGCTATCGTACGCTCGCCTACCTCTATGGCGACGTTCCCTTGCAACTCGAAGAGGTGACATCGCCTAAGACCGACTACACACGTGAGTCGAAGAACGTGGTTCTGGCTCAGGTCATAGAAGACCTGGAGTATGCGGTTGCCAACCTGCCTGAGATCAGTGCCGTACGTGACGGTGAGATCAGTCGTCCGGCCGCCAACATATTGCTGGCAGAGGTCGCTCTGGCCACAGGTGCCAACGAGAAGGCTATCAGTGCCGCGTCATCCGTCATCAACGACCCTAACCTCAAGCTCATGACACAACGTTTCGGTTCGCAGGCCAACGAAGAAGGTGACGTGTTCTATGACCTGTTCCGTCCGAACAACCAGAATCGTGCCGCTGGTAATACGGAAGGCATCTGGGTCATCCAGTTTGAGACGAATGCAGAGGGCGGTGGTAACAACACCAGCCATTTCTTCTGGGATGCCGGCAGTTTTTGGGGTGAGCGTTTTTTTGCCCCACAGGTCGATAAGTTCAAAGTCATCACCCCAAGCGGTGTGAACCTCCAGCTCTTCAACTGGCCTATCGGCGACATGACCGGTGGCCGTGGCATCGGCACGCATTACGCAGTAGAACACCTTTACAACGGTATCTGGGCCGACGACTTCGACGACATGCGCAACTCCGAATACAACTGGCCCCGTCGCTTTAAGATCCACCGTCCGGAGGTGCTTAACGACTATCCGGAGCTGGCAGCCGCCATGCCCGACGGCTACTTCGACCTTGAGCACACCGTACTGCCAGCCGGCTACTCTTTGGAGACAGGCTTCGGCGGAGGCGTGAACGCCACCACTCAACTCCCGAACCGTTTCATGTGCGGCTACTCCACGAAGATGACCACACCGTTCCATCACCCCGATGCACAGTATGGCGACAAGTCGACCTACACCCTCGCCGGTACAGGTGGAAAGACCTTTACCGACCAGTATTTCTTCCGTTTGGCCGAAGCATATCTGCTGCGTGCCGAGGCATATGTCAACACAGGTAAGAATAGTGAGGCCGCTGCCGACATCAACGTTCTGCGTGACCGTGCTCAGGCCAAGAAATGCACAGCCGACCAGATGAGCATCGACTTCATCCTCGACGAACGGCTTCGTGAACTTGTCTGTGAGGAGAAGCGCCGTCTCACCCTGGCACGTGTCGGTAAGCTCAGCGAGCGCATCAAGAAGTATAATCCATACTTCAGTGCAGCCCATAGTGCCGACGGAAAGGACTACGATGCCCACTTCGACTTGTTCCCCATCCCCCTGTCGGCCATCCAGGCCAACAAAGACGGTGAACTTGTACAGAACCCCGGCTATTAGTAATAATAAATTAGTTAGTTAGCAAAAAGTTAGCAATTCAGTGGTGGGGATGGTGCGTAGTGATTACGTGCCATCCCATTTTACAGGAATCATCAAATTTTTTTTGTATCTTTGCATCAAAAAGATCATATAATGAGAACAAGATTAGCGATCATCCTCTGTATGTTATGCGTCACCGTTCACGTCCTGGCGCAAGAGAAAAACTTCTGGATAGCCCGTCATGGCACGGCGGCACGTATCATCGTCGACGACCATGACTGGATGAGTGTCACCCGTGCAGCACACGACCTGAGCGACGACATACGGAAGGTGACAGGAACATCAGCAGAGGTAACGACAGACCATCATGCTGGCGCAGGTGCCATCGTGATCGGTACCATCGGCAAGAGCCGACTGATCGACGGACTGGTCAGGAGTCATAAGCTCGATGTCAGTGCAGTCAGCGGGCAGTGGGAATCGTTTGTTATTGAGGTGACCGACGGCAGTCTCGTCATCGCTGGCAGCGATAAACGCGGCACGATCTACGGCATCTATGAGCTATCACGCCGCATCGGTGTCTCACCATGGTATTGGTGGGCCGACGTGCCCGTTGCCCATCAGGACAATCTCTGCTATCAGGACGGTCGCTTCGTACAGCCTTCTCCGAAGGTCAGATATCGTGGTATCTTCATCAACGACGAGGACTGGGGACTGAAGCCATGGGCGTCGACCAACTATGAGAAAGACCTTGGCGATATCGGTCCTAAGACCTACGCCCGTGTCTGTGAGCTCCTGCTTCGACTGAAGGCGAATATGCTTGCCCCGGCCATGCACTCATGTACGGGTGCCTTCTACTCCCATCCCGAGAGCAAGGTTGTGGCCGACTCCTTTGGCATCATCATCACCACGTCGCACTGTGAGCCGTTATTGCTGAACAACGCCGCCGAGAGCGAGTGGAATGAGACACGCGATGGCGACTGGAACTACAAGACCAACCGCGAGACCATCTGGAAGAAATGGGACGATCGTCTCTCTGAGGCCTCACAGTACGAGAATATCTATACCGTAGCCATGCGCGGTGTCCACGATGCCGGTCTGCGCGGTAACCTACCCATGAAAGAGCGTGTGCTGCTGATCGACACGGTCATCAACGACCAGCGACAACTACTCGAGACACATATCCGGAAAAGAGCAGAAGACATCCCCCAGATCTTCGTACCTTACAAGGAGACGATGGACATCTACGAGAACGGCCTGCAGGTGCCCGACGACATCACCCTCGTATGGGTCGACGACAACTACGGATACATGAAACGTGTCTCAAGTCCTGAGGAACAGAAACGGAGCGGACGGGCAGGCATCTACTACCACCTGTCCTACCTAGGCGCTCCCCACGACTACCTATGGCTGAACACCACACCTCCCGTACTGATGTACGAGGAGCTGAAGAAGGCATACGACCATGGTGCCGACCGTTACTGGCTGCTCAACGTGGGTGATATCAAACCCATGGAGACCGGCATCCAGACCTTCATGGAGATGGCATGGGATATCGATGCTTTCGACTTCGACAACGTGAACCGCCATCAGTCGCAGACCCTTGCCAGTCTGTTCGGCACAGAACTCGAACAACGGTTCCAGTCGGTGCTCGACACCTACTACCGTCTGGCCTGGAGTCGCAAGCCCGAGTTCATGGGATGGGAACGGGAGTGGGACACCCCAGCATATACAGGACTGAGACCGACCGATTTTTCCTTCACCCACTACGACGAGGCCCAGCAACGGCTGGCCGACTACCAGCGCATCAGCGACGAGGTCGAACAGATCGGACGACAGGTAAGAGTCAAGAACCGACAGCTGACACCCTCCTTCTTCGAACTGATACAGTTCCCCGTTCAAGGTGCCCATCAGATGAACCGTAAGTTCCTCATGGCTCAACTCAACAAAGAGCTTCTTGAGAAAGGGCTGACCGCTCAGGCCAACTGGGCTGCCCGTCAGATGGAGCTCGCCTGCGACAGTATCAACGCCCTCAACCAACACTATAACAAACTACTAGACCATAAATGGAACGGCATGATGGATGTGCCGCCCGGCTTCTGCGCCCTTTATCAGGAAAGACCAGAGGTCATCTACACCGAAGGAGCCGGTGAACACGCTGTTGATCTGACGCCATGCTCCACTGCCGAGAGTGGCTATCACGTGGTCGCCCTCGACAGGTTTTCTGTCAAGTCAGACGAAGCCCAACTGATCCGTGGCCTCGGCTACGACTGGCAGGTGATGCAACTCGGCAAGGTATCCTACCAACTACCTGCCATCGCTGCCGACTCCGTCGACGTGCTCTTCTACGCCGTTCCCTTCTGGCCGCTCCACGCCGGCAAGAGCAACCGCATAACCGTGAGTATGGATGGCGGCACGCCCAGGACCTTCGAGAACAAGTTCATAGAATATTCCCGTGCATGGAAAGACCAAGTGCTGCGCAATGGCGTCGCCTGTCGTATGCGCTTTGCCATCGACAAGTCGGCCGCCACCCACACCATCACCTTCCACGCTCCCGACACCGGTCAGATGCTGCAGAAGGTCATCATCGACTGGGGCGGCCTACAACCCAGCTATCTCGGTCCCTCCCCACAGCATCAGTAAGTAAAAGAAGTATTTATTCGTCTCTTCGCCGTCTGCGATGGCGAAGAGACTTACACTCGGGGAAAAAAAGAAACGAGTTTCTTTGTTTTTCCCTCGCTTATTCGTACCTTTGCAGTCTAATCCTAAAACGAGAGAAAGAATATGAAGAGAATGCTGACCATGATCCTGATGATCTATGCCACGTTGAACATGACGGCACAGAGTACCTGTAATGAGAAGATCCAGAACCCGATGCTGTGGGCCGACGTGCCCGACCCCGACGTGATCCGCGTGGGCGACACCTTCTACCTTGTGTCCACCACCATGCACCTGATGCCAGGAGCGCCGGTGATGGCCTCGAAGGATCTGAAGAACTGGGAAACTGTCGGTTATATCTTCGACCGTCTGACCGACTCGCCGAAATACGACCTGCAGGAAGGAACGGCCTACGGACGCGGTCAGTGGGCCACCTCCCTGAAATACCACAAGGGAAAGTTCTATGCGCTGTTGGCACCCAACGAGGAGGGCGCCATGGGCGACACCTATATCTTCTCGGCCGAGAAGGCCGAAGGTCCTTGGACCATCGTATCAAGGATGCGCCATTTCCACGACTGCTCGTTGTTCTTCGACGACGACGACCGTGTGTATGTGGTCTATGGCACTGGCGAGATGATGGAACTGAAACCAGACCTCTCGGATGTCATCGAAGGTACTCACCAGCAGATCTTCGAGCGCGAGGCCGACGAGACAGGACTGCTGGAGGGCTCACGTGTGATCAAGCACAACGGCAGATACTACCTGCTGATGATCTCGCAGGCCTATGCCCCCGGACGTCACCGTCGGGAGGTGTGCTACCGTGCCGACGATATCCACGGCCCGTATGAGAAGAACGTGATCCTGGAGTCCGACTTCGGCGGATTCCCCTACGTGGGACAAGGCACCATCGTCGACACACAAGACGGCGACTGGTATGGCATCATCTTCCAGGACCGTGGTGGCGTGGGACGTGTGCTCACGCTCTCCCCCTGTCGTTGGATCGACGGATGGCCGCAGATCGGCGACGAGAACGGGAAGGTGCCCGAGACGATGCGCCCGCTGAAGAGCGGACAGCCCGAGACAGCCATCGTGAAGAGCGACGAGTTCGGTGATGCGAAGCTCGGTCTCCACTGGCAGTGGAACCACAACCCCATCGACAAGGCCTGGTCGCTTACTGAGCGTCCCGGCTTCCTGCGCCTGAAGACTAACCGTGTCGTGCCCAACCTCTATCTGGCGCCCAACACCCTGACCCAGCGTATGGAAGGTTCGACATGCAGTGGTGCTGTGCTGCTCGACCTCTCGCACCTGAAGGATGGCGACTGCGCCGGTCTGGCCGCCTTCAACAGCGACTCCGGCATACTGACGGTGAAGCGCCAGGGTAAGAAGCTGACGCTGGAGATGAGCGAGCAGACCGTCAGCCTCACCGACCGCGAGAAGGCCGTAGAGAACCACACGGAGAAGATCATCGCACAGGTGCCACTGAAGCAGACGAAGATCTGGCTGCGCATCGACGGCGACTTCCGTGCCGGTGATTCGAAGACGAGCGGCGGGTTCGGTCCCGGCCGCGACCTCGCCACCTTCTACTACAGTCTTGACGGCGAGCAGTGGACGAAGATCGGCAACGACTATAAGATGACGTTCGACTGGCGCCGGTTCTTCATGGGCTCTAAATTCGCCATCTTCTGCTATGCCACGAAGAAAGCCGGCGGCTATGTCGACGTCGACAACTTCGTATATTCGAAACAATAACCACCAACAATTAAAGCCAACAACATGAGAAAGTATTTATTCATCCTGGTCTTCGGACTACTGGGCATGACTGCTGCACAGAGTCAGCCGTTACTTAAGACACACGTAGAGACCGGCGACGTGGAAGGTGTTGCCGACGGTACCACCCTGGCGGTTTACAAGGCCATTCCCTATGCCGCCCCTCCTGTGGGCAACCTCCGTTGGAAGGCACCACAGCCCGCCAAGCCTTGGCAGGGAGTGAGGGTATGCGACACGTTCGGCCCTTGGCCGCCCCAGCCCGTTCGTCAGGGTCTGACCCCCGACATGATGAGTGAAGACTGTCTCTACCTCGGTATCGCTACCCCTGCCACCTCGGACGACGACCGTCTGCCAGTGATGGTGTGGATCCATGGCGGCGGCTTCCAGACCGAGCACTATGGCGGCGACCTGTGGAAATACCTCGCCCTGCGCGGTGTGGTCATCGTCAGCGTGGAGTATCGCACTGGTGCCCTCGGCTTCATGGCCCATCCCGAGCTGACCAAGGAGAACGGCGAAGGCCACTCCGGCAACTACGGTCTGCTCGATCAGATCTTCGCCCTGCAGTGGGTGCAGCGTAACATCGCCAACTTCGGCGGCGACCCCTCCAATGTCACCATCTTCGGAGAGTCGGCAGGTGCCATCAGCTGTAGCATCCTCTGCGCCTCACCGTTGGCTAAGGGCCTCTTCCATCGCTGCATCAGTCAGAGCGGTGGTTCGTTCGCCCCTTGGAGCGACCAGCCGCGCTCACTGGGTCTGGATGCCTCACAGAAAGGTGCCGAGGCCCAAGGTCTCGCCTTCCAGAAGCACCTGAAAAAGAAGTCGTTGAAAGAGCTACGTAAGATGGACAGTCAGGCACTCTGTGGCAAGGATGTCGGCTTCGGTGGCTTCTGGCCCTGTGTCGACGGCTATGTGATCTGCGACGACCAGTACCGCCTCTACGAGCGTGGCGAGTATAACGACGTGCCTGTCATCGTGATGACCAACAGCGACGAAGGCGCCCTGTTCTCCCACTCCATCAAGCCCGAGGACTACGAGAAGCAGATCCGTGGCATCTTCGGTTCCTATGCCGACGAGGCCCTGAAGACCTATCCGGGCAGCACGGTCGACGAGGCGTTCCATGGCTTCGGCGACGCCTTCCGCGACATGGGCTTTGCCTGGCCTTCCTACGCATGGGTCAGTCTGCAGGCCAAGACCGGCAAGAGTCCGGCCTATGCCGCCTTCCTGGCCCAGCCCTCCACACGCAGCTTCTCGCCAGACCCACGCCGTCGTGGTGTGGCTCACGCCGATGATATCCTCTACCTCAACGGTGAGTTCCTCAATCAGCCTGACAAGTACCCTGCCGAGTCGGCCGTGGCAGAGATCATCCAACAGTACTGGGTGAACTTCGCCAAGACGGGCAACCCGAATGGCAAGGGTCTGCCCTACTGGCCGTCGTTCGACGACAGCAAGCCCACCACAATGCAGTTCTCCAACGGAGCCTCACTCATCATGCGCCCCAACCGCGAACAGATCGACTTCGTCGACCGATACTACAAGGCCAAGCGCGAAGAGACAGAAAGCCAGAGAAAGAGATGACTTGACAGACAAGCCTGTAAAGTAAAGCCCCCTACAAAGAAAATCCGCAGTCTTGCCAAAAGCAAGGCTGCGGATTTATACATTCTTATTTCTTCCTATAGGATTTCTTTTTTACTTTTACAAGCTCTTCGTTCCATACGGCCTCGAATTCTTCCTTGCTGATATACTCGGCATGCATTTGCTCGATAAAGTCATTGAGGCCCATATTCGTGTCGTTCCAGAAACCATAGTTCCTTTTGTCAGGATCCTTGACGATAATCCTTCCGTAAGCGTCTCTTCCCACTTCACGAATTGTCCCGTCTTCTTCATACGTCTCATCGTATTCGATATACCAAGTTTGGACAAAACCATATAAATGGTCAAAATCCGGATTTGCCTTTGGGAAAATGAAAGAGAAAATACTCAACAAGAAGTCTCCCCAGAAGAATTCTTTCGTTTCTGTGTTCGTTCTTGTTTCTTCAACAAACTTTAAATACTTCATATTTTGATATGTGGTTATATTTTATTCCTTTTCCCAATGAAAGTGTCCACGATCATTCACACGCCAATTATTACCTGGTAATTTTGTGTTGTGAAGTTGTTCATTCCATTTACGTAAAGTTGGATTCCCAATACTTTTGCGATAGTGACTATTGCTCCACCAGCGAATGGATTTCTTTGTCATAAAATTCCCTGTTCGTGATTTAGAAGGACCAATTCTAAACCATGTTTTTCGTCCTCCCGTGGACCTTACAAAGGAAGAATATAAGGCTTTTGCACCATAATAGACACTTGTCCCACTACTAAGTGCTAACACTAAAACGAACTCCGGAGAGGTTGAGACTAACCCCCTTTCTCCTGCAATATGCCATTTACCATCAGCCCCTTTCATGTAATAGGAGCCGCCCATTTCCTTAACTTCAGGTGCAGAAGCATATCCCTTGCTCCCCATGTTAACATCATCCCCACCTCCATCGTGCATCATCTCATTGAACATCATGGAGAAGGCTGCTGTGATGGCTCCGTTGGCGAACTTGCCGCCACCGATCTCAGAGACGGTGCCTCCGAGGACGGCGTTAGCGGCCTTGTTCGATGTTTCAAAGATCGCAATGGTCTTTCCGTCTGCAAAGATATAATTTATTTTCTGAACTTCACCATTACTCTTGCTGATTTCTTCATAATAGCTGCCTGCATAGTACTTTGCTTGGGGGAATGCACTTCATGGTTTATATAGAGTAGAAGTAGGTTATATATCTTAGCAGATAAGAAAATCCGCAGTCTTATTGTGAGCTAATCACATTGAGACTGCGGATTTGAAATTATCGATTCATCTCGTAATCACCAAGCAGACTACGGAGTGATTCCGCATAATCGAATTGGCTATCGTCATCACAAATCTCTTGATTCTCTATAATCAATGAGAATCGTCCTCCTTTCATTATTCAACATAATCCAAAAGCAAACCTAGAGAATCAAGGTAATCTGAGTGGATCTGGATATATCTTACCTTCGTAAAGTCAATATTCATAAGACCACTTTTCTCAAGTTCAGTACCATATGAATCAAGAATAAAGGATTTCGGACCTACATCTTTTATTTTCCCGACATACAATATATCTTCACGATGCAAACTGACTGCCACCAATATTTCTTTTCTTTTTAAGAACGAATAGAGCGACCCATTCTCATTCAGGATACTAGGACTCTCTAAAGCCGGAATATCCTCTGCTTTATTTTTCAAGGATAATACCCTATGCAGCATCGTGCTTTCTTCTATTTCTGTCTCACGATCAACATACTGTTTGTTTGTGAACAGGAATCCATCTAATACATAATCAACTACATTTTGTCTTATAAAAGACCATTGTGCTCCACTGCCTAAAAGGATTCCTTTTATCAGCGTCTTATAGCGTCTTATCTTTATTTCTATTAATTCCATATTATTACTTGTTTCTATATTTTCGTCTTTTATCTCCCTTTTCACCTTTCCCATTACCATCTCTGTTATCTTTAGTTTTTCTGGCTTGCCCTTTTTGGTGCTTGCTTTCTGTTGATGGACGAGCCCCCTTTGTATGCTCCTTATATAGCATAATATTAGGCGACACATGGGGAGTCGCGATAAATTTCTGGTATAAATAATAAGCCTCACATCCAACTCCTGCAATGAAAGCAAGACCAGCAATAATATCATCGGCAGCTCCCACAACTGTTGCGTCATCAGCCAACAAAACGCCAGTCGCTGAGAAGCAAGTCATTGCATATTCATGTGCTTTGCTTTTCTCTTTCTTGGGCTTCTTAATCTTTATTTCCCTGTCATCATCCCCACCTCCATCGTGCATCATCTCATTGAACATCATGGAGAAGGCTGCCGTGATGGCTCCGTTGGCGAACTTGCCGCCACCGATCTCAGAGACGGTGCCTCCTAAGACTGCGTTGGCCGTCTTGTTCGATGTTTCAAAGATCGCAATGGTCTTTCCGTCTGCAAAGATATAATTTATTTTCTGAACTTCACCATTACTCTTGCTGATTTCTTCATAATAGCTGCCTGCATAGTACTTTGTTTCGTTAACAGTACTGCCAGTCTTCATCACCGTCATGATACGCGATTTGTCAGGACCATAGGTCAGTGTCATCGACTTTCCGGCAGACTCTATATAGCTGATCTTATTGAATGAGGTATACTCGATGGCATCCCACAGCTTTCCCTCATAGCCATCGCTCACATAGGAGTCCAGACGGTTGGTGCCGCTGGCATACTGGAAGTCGTGTCCCACACCCGTCTTGGAAAGGATGTTTCCAGCCGCATCGTAGGTCATTATAATCCGGGCCTGTGACCTGAAGAATGTAGATGCCATCGGCATGACCGCTCAGATCAAACTGCACAAAACGGTCTGTTGTCTGCCGGCTCTCTATCAACTGGGAGTTGAGCCCATAGAGACTGTAGGTGAACAGTTGGTCTTCACTACCAAACTGTCGTTCAACACTAAAAATACCATCCGTCGGATTCGGTCCCACGGATATCTTGTCCAGCACTATCGGCTCCTGTTCCTCTATAAAAGCCGACCTCGTAGCATTGGAAAGGCTCCTTGACGTAACGTTTCCGTTACTGTCATAGGTAAGCTTTACACGTGCCCCCGATTTGGCTTGTGTAGGTGATACCACTAGCAGTGCTGACACCGCCGTAATGAGTAAATCTTTCTTCATAAGCAAAATAATAATTATGTTGTTAATAATACTGAAATATCATGAATAGCCGATAAACAATTGTCACAATTGTTTGATTATTCCGATTAATTTAGTTTCGTAATACATAAGGTAATAAAAAACGAAAAAGCCCAACTCGTTTGTCCTGCCCGTTAATGTTATTTTGCACTTTTTTGTCTTTGTTTGGTTTTAGAGGAGGCTCAGAGAGTGTGGGGGCTGCTCCCTTCGAGGATTCGGGAGTGTAATGATTGTTTGTCATGAAAAAGTGTCTAAAAAAGTGTTCGTTTGAAGTTGTGAACTAGAAAAACCAAGGGGGACTTTTGGTTCCTTTTTCCCCTGGTCGGCGTAGAGATGGGGACTACTTTGGGTAGGGGTGGCTTCTAACAGTTAAAGGGATTATCTCTATGACTGTAAGGAATGGCATCTACGAGAGAAAGGGATCATCTCTATACCCTATAAGGGATTATCTCTTTCACTCGTAAGCCCTATCTCCACAACTCTTGGAGCCTATCTCTTTGAGGGAAAGATCCTGGCTCTACATTGATAGTATATAACTTACTTATTATCAAGCAAATACAAAAATTGCTTAAAACTTACGTCTACGTCCTCATTGCGTTGTTTCTGATTAATACGCGAGTTATGAGGGGGTGTTTGTAAAGAAAAATCGTGATTGAACTGTCTGGCGTGTTTTTTTATCGGCTGCGCTTTGATGCTGCGGTATTCCCTTCGACAGGCTCAGGGACCGCAGAGGGACAGGCTCAGGGACCGCAGAGGGACGTAGTGGACCGTAGGAAGGGGGGATTTCCGACTGACAGAAACGCGGAGGCCCCCTCATATACTTTTAGCCCCCTAGAGGGGGCAAGTATAGAGGGGGACACCTCTGGCTTATTCTGTCAGTCGGCCGCCGCCATCGCTCAAGCAATTCTTGAACGACGAGACGGCAACAGGGGCACCACAGAACGCACTCGTTCTTTATTTGGCTTCGTCGAAGATACGCCATCTCGGCAAAAAAAGAACGCATTATTTTTGTTTTGCTCTAGATTTTTTCGTATCTTTGTAGCCAAACATAAAAACAACCAATAAATGAAAACCCTTAAGAAGAAAGCAACGTTCTTTATGATGCTGACGGGCATGCTGCTCCTGACAGCACCGTCGGCGATGGCCACCAAGTTCCTTGGCATCCATATCATCGACAAAGACTACCTGATGGTGCATTTCCGTGACGGTGAGGTGCACTACCGTGACAACGGCACCGGACCGAGCGCCTATCTGGGGCATTCGTTCGCCGAGGGCGACGACACCCTGCTCGTGTTCGGCGAGCGACTGAAGGTGGGCGAGGCGCAGCAGGCCGCACTCTGGCGCGTCAGCTCGGCCGACGACAAGGCCTTCGCCACGGCACAGCCCGTGAACATCTGGCGGAAGTCGAAGCCGATGAACACCGATAACACCCTGTCGAGCGAACTCGACCACTGGCTGTTCATCCAACTGCCGCAGTCGATGAGACAGGGATGCAGCTATACGGTCAGCATCCCCGACGGTATCGGCGCCGACCAGACGACAGCCACCATCCGCTTCGACGTGTGGAACACCCCGTCGGAAGCCGTGCATGTGAACATCATCGGTTATGCACCGAACGAGACACGGCATGCCGCCGACCTCTACCAGTGGTTGGGCGACGGCGGTCAGCGCGACTACAAGGCATGGGAGGGACGGAAGGTCTATCTCTATAACGTGAACACCAAGAAGAAGACGGCTGCCGGTACGGTGACCTTCTGGAAGACGATGGCCGACGCAAAGGAAGAGGCCGGACAGAAGAGCCTCATCGGCACCGACGTGTGGAACATCGACTTCAAGGGCGCGACTCCGGGCCGTTACCGTCTGGTGGTCGAGGATGTGGGCTGCAGCATGGACTTCGACATCGCGGCCAACGTCTATTTCCAGCCCTACCGCTACTCTGTGCGCGGCTACTACTACATGCGTCTCGGCGAACCGAAAGACCCCGAGCATGTGTTCCCCGTGCCACGACAGCCGCAGTTCATCCCCGAGACCGACCCCAAGGGCTTCACCGTCTACAAGACCGATCTGCAGCCCTGGCATCCCGAGTGGCGGAAGCTACGGATGGACGTATGGGACGAGCCCCACTTCAAGAAGCTCTTCGAGTCGATCTTCTGGCAGCACCGTCTGCCGGGCAACCCCGTGAACACAGAGGTCAGGGGCGGTCACTCCGATGCCTTCGACTGGGACCGTCATCTCGCTCACGTCAGTAATATCTACGACATGCTGCTGCCCTATCTCCTCTCCGGCGGACGACTGACCGACGATAACCTCGGCATCCGCGAGAGTGGCAACGGCATTCCCGACATCATCGACGAGGCCCGCAACGAGGTGGACTTCTTCCTCTCTATCCGCGATGGTGAGGCTTACTCACAAGGAGTCACAAACCCCTGTGCCGACTGGAGCGTGATGTTCCAGGCCGGTTGCACGACGATGGCCGCCTGGGCGAACGCCGCCAACTGTGCCGTCCTCGCCGAGGCCTTCCGCATCCAGCAGAACGACTCCCTGCGCCAGTACTATACCGACGAGGCCATCAAGGCCTTCCGCTTTGCCAGTCGTCAGGACGACCTGCAGCTCGACGAGCTACAGGACATCGGTAGCATGAGCATGCGTGGCCGTGACTTCCGTCAGTTGGCCGCCGCCTTCCTCTACAACCTCACCGGCGACGAGGCCTGGGAGAAGATCTTCGCCGAGGAGAGCATGATCAAGGACGGCAACTCACTGCTCTTCAACAAGGGCAAGCAGGGATTCTTCGGCATCGGCGTGACCAACCAGTACGAGGAGAAGGATATCCCCTTCTGTCAACTCTGGGCGGCCGCAGCTTACCTGACCACCCCACAGCCGCGCCACTTCGAGGCTCTCTACCAGAACCTGAAGGCGAGTGTGAAGCGTCATGCCGAGGCCTATAACATCAGTCACATGACCCAGCGCCCCTCGCGCCGCAGTGCCAACGACAGTCGCTGGCAGGTATCGCAGAACCTGCAACTGGTGATGCTCGCCCATTATATCGAGCCCCAGAAGGCACGTCGCCAGGAGCTGGAGCACGTCATGTACACCGAAGCCGGCTGGGCCATGGGTCGTAACCCGGGTAATATCGTGGAGATGACCGGTCTGGGAGAGCGCCATATCACCGATGTGTACTCCACAGGACGAAACGACGGTGAGGCCGGCACACATCCCGGACAGACCCCGTTCAACGGTACAGAGACATGGTCGCCCAACAACGGCGGCGACGCACGTATCCTCCTGAATCGCTGCTACCCGTCGTGGAACGAAGGCGGCTGGCCCCGTCAGGAGTCGTACTTCAACCAGCGTTACCTCTGGGTGAACGGTGAGTTTACACCTCGTGAGACCATGCGCGGCAAAATGGCCCTGCTTGGCTATTTGTATAGCATTTATCAGTAATAACTTATAAATATTCACGAAAAGGGAAGGAAAAGCTACTATTTTCTGATATATGAAACAAAAAGAAAACTATCTGTAACATGAAAGAAACAGGGATATTGTTTTTTCCCTTAACTTTGCACACAGAATCACAAACATGGTTAAAATTGTTTTAGTTATATTAGTAGTTAGTAGTTTTTCCTTCCTCGGGGCCCAAGAAAAGCGTTTCTTGCCCCGAGGTTTTTAATTGTCCACACTTCAACTAATGAAACAATGAGAAAAACTATCTTGTGCGCACTACTGACTGTGTTCGGCACAGCCATGGCACAAACCCAACTACAATGGCAGACAGACAAGACCGATATCCGGGTCGAGTTCTTCACCCCATCGATCGTCCATGTGGTGAAAACGCCCCTCAGCCACAGCTACATGAAGAAGAGCATGGTGGTCACCGCACAGCCCGAGGAGGTCGAGGTGGTCAGGAACGGGAACACCGTCGCCAGCGGACAGTTGACCGTCAAGGTGGACCCGCGTTCCGGTGCCATCACTTTTCAGGACAAAAAAAAACGCACACTCCTCAGAGAGACAAGCTGTGTCTTTGACCCATGGACAGAAGGGCCCGATGCCGGCACCTTCCGTGTGACACAGTGCTTCGCCCTCGATAAGAATGAGGCCATCTACGGACTGGGTACCATACAGAACGGGCGCATGAACCGTCGTGGCACCCACCAGCGGATGGAGCAGTCGAACCTCGAGGACTACCAGAACGTGCTGCAGTCGGTCAAGGGCTGGGGCCTGTACTGGGACAACTACGCTCCGACACAGTTTGATGACGACCAACAGGGCATGCGCTTCTCCTCGGAGGTGGGCGACTGTGCCGACTACTACTTCATGTACGGCGGCTCTGCCGACGGGGTCATCGCACAGATGCGACACCTGTCGGGACAGGTGCCGATGTTCCCCTTGTGGACCTACGGCTTCTGGCAGTCGAAGGAGCGCTACAAGAGTGCCGCCGAGACAGAGAGCATCGTCGACAAGTACCGTGAGCTGCAGGTGCCGCTCGACGGTATCATACAAGACTGGCAGTACTGGGGCTCTAACTACCTGTGGAACGCGATGGACTTCCTCTCAGAGGAGTTCAGCAACGGGCCTCAGCTCATCAAGAACGTGCACCAGAAGCACGCTCACTTCATGATCAGCATCTGGGCCAGCTTCGGTCCACAGACCCAGCAGTTCCGCGAGCTCAATGAGAAAGGACTCCTGTTGCCCATCGAGACATGGCCGCAGAGCGGACTCTCTCATATCTGGCCACCACGCATGGACTATCCCTCGGGGGTGAAGGTGTATGATGCCTTCAATGCCGA
>Ga0310786_10006072_pt1 | contig 16208 bp, 13 predicted proteins | sample AusTroGonzalo_MG_FD_203881 | JGI IMG/M metagenome (GOLD analysis project Ga0310786, IMG submission 203881) | Bovine rumen microbial communities from tropical cattle in Woodstock, Queensland, Australia - Gonzalo_03 (v2) (version 2) | ecosystem: Host-associated > Mammals > Digestive system >... | reverse complement strand
ACTATTTTTTATTTATAATTAACTTTATTTATTAACAATCAAATTAAAACTTTTAGTATTATGAAGAAGAAAGTACTATTTGCTTTAATTGCTCTGTTCTCATTTTTGAGTTCGTGGGCACAGACCACTACGGTGGCGCTTGATAATGAGGCGAACGGCTATAAGGCTGTGCTTGGTCAAGCAGTTCCGTATGTGTTTAAGGGCGCTGGTCTTCCTACAGTGACTTCAATCACTAACGAAGGCGAAGCTGTCCCTGGCACAATTTCTCCTGCGCTGGCTGACAAGGGCAACTACAAGGTTGTGCAATTAGTCGGCACGGACATGGTGCCTGTAGGAAAAGCAAACGGAACGGGCGACGATGCTCTTTCTGTTGGCAATTACTACCTCGAGTTCCAGGTTGTGGGAACAAACACTATGAAATTAGTGTGGGTTCCATTCCAGGTAATCAGGGTAGGTGTTCAACGCACCCCAACTAACAACAATGTTAGTGCTGATTATGAGGTCATTCTCGATGAAGGCACTTTCAATGCCTCTGTTGGAGGTGACAATGGATTGCATCTTTATTACCAAGACCGCCCATGGTGTGACCTTGGTAAAGTGTCTTCAGGACTTGTAACATCTGTTTACGATCCTACAGGTGAAGCTTGGTTTGATGGTAAGACCAATGCGGAGAGACTCGCATGGTGGAATACTGTAAGTACAAATCCAGACGATAATGGTGCAACTAATGGTGATGTCCTCTTTGCTGGTCTCCTTGAACAGGGTTACGAACGTTCTTGGGCAACTTGTCTTGCTGCACCTAAGGGTGCTGAGGGACTGCCTTGGATTGTTGTTAGTGGCATTCAGGAAGAGGCTGTAAAACCTAAGTTCTTGTATGACGGTGTTGTTGCACAGACTCCTGACCATCTGACTGATGGAAACGCCGGATTCCCATGGGGAGCTGGTGTCTTTGGTACTGCTGACGGCAGCAAGAGTTGGGGTGTTGCTTCATCTTACTATGAGATTGGTACATCCGCAGATATTACGGATTGGAAAATATCTAATGTAGGTGATGAAACAGCATTTGATCCAGCAAAATTCCAGATCTTGCTGTACCCAGCAGATGATATAGAAGTTGTTGCTCCTAGAAATGTTGAACGTACAGACATCGCAGACGCTTCAGTTACATTCGGAAATTACGTTTACAACGGTGCTGAGCAGAAGCCTGTATTCAAAGCTGTTCCAGCTACAGACACAACTCCTGCAGTCGCAGCTAACGCTTTTGTAATTTATGGTGAAGGTGCTGATGCCGTTACTTTGGTTGAGGGTCAAGACTTCACAGTTGCGTTCCCTGGCTCTGACTACACTAATGCAAGCCAAAATGCTGCAGATAAGCAAGTTGTCATCACTGGTATTGGTGCATACAAGGGCGAGAAAAATGTAAATTATTCAATTGCACAGTTCCCACTTTCAGCTGATAACTTTGCTTTGGACACAGACAACACTACTGCTTCATTTGTGTTTAACAATGACAACCAGGAACCTGGCGTTGTTGGTTCTGCTGTTCTTATCGCAGGTGCTCAACCAACTGACTTGGGTGAGGGCGACTTTACTGCAGTTCTTAAGAAAGAGGTAAATAACGCTGATGATGAGACTGTTCAGCATGCAAAGAATGTTGGAACTTACTATTACGAAATCACTCCTGGGGGTAACTTCACAAAGGCTGTAGAGAATAATGAAGCTGTAAGTATTATCCTTCCATTCTCTATTACAACTCTGAGCCTGAGCGATGCTGGAGTAGTAACTATGCCAATAGTGATTGTAGGACAAGAAGAAGTACCTGGTTATGTTTACAACACGAAGGTGCAGAAGCCTGTATTCACAACTACTACAACTCCAGCTGTTACTGCTGACGCTACTGTAACTTACGCAAAGAGCGAAACTGAAACCGTTACTTTGGTTGAGGGCACCGACTTCACAGTTGCGTTCCCTGGTGATGACTATACAAATGTTGATGAAAAGACTTACACCATCACCTTCACTGGTAACTACGAGGGTACTATCAATGGTACTTATGCTATCGTAGCTAAGGACATTGATAAAATCGATCAGAAGAAGTTTAATGATCCTACTTTCAGCCCATCAGCTGGTGGTGCTGTAATTGAAGCTAAGAACTTCGAATTCAAGTATAATGGTACTGATCTTGTTCTTGCAACAGAGGCTGAAGGTGACTTCACTTGGGCATGGGATTACTCTAGCCTTGAAGATCCTACAGATGAGGATGCACAAGCTGAATATCGTACTACTGCAGGTAATAAGTCACTCACAGTTACCGGTCAGGTCAACTATACTGGTACTACTACTGTGAACTTCTACCTGAAGCCTTTCGCTGTTACCATCACTCCTGCTACAGTAAGCAAGGTTTATGGTGAGCCCGATCCACTTCCTAACTTCTCAATTGACGCTAACTCTGCTACTCAGATTGAGTATGGTGGCGATGATTGGAAGTACATCCAGAGCTTCCTCGTGATGGAAAGAAACGTCAACGATGACAACAACTCTGATGAACTCAGAGAGACTGTTGTCGAGGGTGGTCATAAATATGCCATCAAGATTGTAGATCCTAATGCAGAATGTAATTATGAGATCATTATCCAGAACAACGACGGTATCCTGATGATCTATCCAGCTCCTCTGAATGTTCATGTTGCTAACAACAGCAAGACTTATGGTGATCCAGATCCTAACTTCACTGCTGACAAGAAGAACGGTAATGTAGTTGTTGACGCATTCAAGATCTCTAAGCGCAATGAAGACGGAACTGATGGTGATGATTTAACAAGCTTTAAGGACTTCGTTGATGAGACTAAGAACCTGAAGGATGTTCTGAACATCAGCCGTGTTGCTGGTGAGGAAGTTAAGTATGCAGATGGTCAACCAACTCCTTACTATGACTTCACTTGGAACAATCCTAACTACGATGTTACTTTCGTACCAGAAAAGTTCAAGATCACTCCAAAGCAGATCCAAATCGATCTTGCACTGAATGACAATGGTTATGAGTATAAGGGTGCAGAATGGAAGCCTGTTCCTACTGTAACCATCAAGGGCACAGAGACTCAGCTGGTTAATGATAAGGACTTTGTTGTAACTTGGACAGTAGGTTCTGAAGCTATGGGCAACGACCTTATCAACGTAACTCAGGGTGATAATTCTAATGCTAATAACAGATGGCCAAAGGCTACTGTAAGCCAGGCTGCAGAAGGTAACTATACGTTCGTTTCTGCGGATAAGTACTTCAAGATTATCAAGGCTGAATTGAATATTATCGCAATCACTGACAGCAAGAAGGCTTATGGTGAAGCTGATCCTAACCCACTTGCAAAGCTTTCATTCGCTGCAGGTAAGGGTCCTAAGGGTCGTGACACGTACAATAATGAGAATGGTGAATTCAACTTCACATTCAGCGCACCTCTGATCATCAGAGTAGCTGGTGAGCATACTGGTAACTACAAGATGAGCATCAATCCTAATGCTACAACTCGCAACTACAACATTGTATCTACCGCAACAGCTAACTTCCTTATTTATCGTACTGACCAGATCGTCATCTACTTCGATCCTGCAGAAAAGACCATCACTTATGGTGATGCAATCGATCTGAAGACTCTCGTCAAGGTTGATGCTCCAACGGGTGTTGATGCAACTGACCTGTTGACATACGCTAAGAACAACGTGAAGAAGTATGATGCAGAGGATGAGGATAAGGAATACGTTGACGACAACAATGTCGGCACATACAAGTTGACCATTGATGACTATCCAACTGCATTCAAGAACTACGATGTTGTATTACAAGAAGGTACTCTCATCATCGAGCATTTCCCATTGTTCATTATTGCTAATGACAAGAAGGAGTATGGTGATCCAGAGCCAACTACTTATGCATGGGATGTTTACGAGAAGCAATATACTTCTGCTACAGCGTTCAAGTATGTGAAAACTGACAAGGTTCAGGCAGCTGACGTTCCTGAGGCTGACCTTATCGGTAACACTGGTGATTGGATGCAGGATCTCTACCGTTATACCATCTCAAGAGAGCGTGGCGAAAATGTAGGTCATTATGATACTACTATTCGTAACGATAGAGGTATTCCATTCTCTTGGAACCGTGAATATTATGGTACTCAGACCGATGGTAACTACTCATTCACATTCGCACAGGGTGACTTCGAAATCACTCGCCGTGCTCTGAATGTGACTGTAACTGGTGCTTCTAAGAAGTATGGTGAATTTGATCCTCAATATGACTCTAATGGTCCTACATTGAGCGACGATCTGTATGAAGCTCCTGAAGTAGAAGAAGAAGAAGGTGAAGAAGGCGAAGAGGCCGAAGAACCTGCACCTGCAATTGCTATCTTCCAAAAGGGGCACGTTATTATTACAGTGACTAACGCTCTGCCTCGTGACGTTCGCAACATCGCTGACAAGGTTACTTACAAGTATTCTGATCCACGTGTAGCTGGCGAAACTGTTAAGGACGGTGGTTATGATGTGAAGGATGTTAAGTTCGATGGTCTCGCAGCTGGACATGTTTCTCTCACAAACCGCTTGGATAACTATACGCTTAACTTCGTTGATGATGCTAACTTCATGATTGAAAAGCGTCTCTTGAAGGTTACTGCTCACGACCAGTCTGTTCCTTATGCTCAGCCTCTGGTTATTGAGCCATACGATTTGACTATCACCGAGGGTATCTTGAAAGATAATGTATATGTGACTGGTGATCCTAAGGGTGTTAAGTACTTTGACGACGTTACATTCTGGGGTCCAGAGAGCAAGCCTGTGATTGACGACGAGGTTGACGAAGTCTTCAAGCCTCTCGCAGTTGCAGAAGGTAAGACCGCTGTTGGTACATTCCACAAGGATGCATTTATCCTTGAACTCACTGAGTTCGGTGCTCAGAACTACGAACTCGAGTTCACTAACGGTAAGCTCTACATCGAGCAGGCTAGTGTTCTTTACCTCGACATGAAGGATCTCGCACAGGCACTCACCGACCACATCGGCCGCACAGTTGAAGTAAGACTCTGTGGTGCTCCTGTCAAGGAAGAGGGTTGCGATCCATTCCGTCAGTTCAGAGCTTACCAGTGGAATACGCTCGTATTGCCATTCACAGCTATGCCACGTGAAATCTCTGCAGCATTCCGCTATGCATTTATCGACATCATCGATGAAGCTAACGAGAATCCAGCAAATCTCAGCCTCGCTCAGACAGCTAAGAGAATCCCAGCTAACTATCCATTCATCTTCCAGACTGACAAGAACTGGCGTTATGATGGTGCTGCAGGTTCTAAGCCAACTGACATCACATTCGGTCAGCGTGAAATTGCAGACTTCGACTACCTGAACGCAGATCCTACTGCTGAAGACGCAGCTGGCAACAAGTTCATCGGAACTTACAAACCAAAGAGTGATTTCGATGCTTCTAACTACATCATGAGAGAGAACAGCGGTGAGTTCTTCAGATTCGTTGCAGGCGCAGACGGTGTTGCACCATCTTACGCAATGCGTCAAACTGAGGCTTACCTCGAGGCTGCTAACGGTGCACTCGGTGCTCCAACGCGTATCATCATTGACAATGAAGACGGCACTACTACAGCTATTGAATTCGTTGGTGCAGATGCTATAGTTACAAGCAATGCAGCAGAAGGCTGGTACACTATCAACGGTATTAAGCTCGAAGGCGAGCCAACTACCTCTGGCACTTACATCTTCAACGGTAAGAAGGTGTTCATCCAGAAGTAAGGTTCAGACATTCTAGCAATTCATCAGTGTCCCGACTGGGTCGGGAACACTGATGAATCTCTAAAGTATTAATTTTAAACATAAGAAAGGTTTAGGCTAAGATGAACAAGAAATTCTACGTAACTCCAGCAATGGAGGAGACAGATCTAAAAATTGGCACTTATCTCCAGACAATGAGTGGTGGTGATCCTAACATTCATCAAGACTGGGGTAGCGGCGATGACGGCCCAATCGATTGGCCAGATGATGAATAAACTTTTAAGTTTTTTAATACATAAAAAAGGGACGCATCAAACGGTGCGTCCCCTTTTTTGATAACCCAGCCTTATCTCCCAATAACCCACGCTTATTTCCCAATAACCCTGCCTTATCAGTCAATAACCCTCCCTTTTCGAGTTCTCAGAAACCTTCACTCGAGTCAAAACAACAAAAAGTAACAACTTTGTTAGTAACAAACTTGTTAGTAACAACTTTATTTCATATCTTTGCACTCAAATCATAATAACTTGAAGATATGATAACAGACCCTGTCAACCCTTATCGTGAGTAAGACTTCAAGTAGTCAACTAAAATCGTTAAACTACATATTACGAATAACCTTTTGAGCTCTCAAATACCTTCACTCGAGTCAATACAACAAAAAGCTCGAGTCAAATCGCGATTTGACTCGAGTGGCTGTTTTCGAACAGAAAATTTCCGTATCAGTGTAATGGGCGGAAATGAATTCAATCAGAATGTTTAGAAAAGAATTTTCTTTCCCTTGTAGATATAGAGTCCACCTTTGCGAGGATGACGTACCAGCTTGCCATCAATGGTGTAATATTTGCCATCGGTGAGTTGGGCGGGTGACAGGGCTACAGGGGCTTGGATACCCACTACAACGCGTTCTGTGGCATCTACAGGTTGGATGGTCATACAATCAATATTAGGCATGTCTGCTGAAGAGGACTTGTTGTAGAGACGGATGAGGTTCTCGCCTTGCTGCAGCGTGATCTTGAGGGTCTTGGTGCCCACCTTCTCGTTACCACCCGAGTTGCAGGTGAGGGTCTGAATATCCTTGTCATTGACGCTAATGGTGAGGTTACGATTTTCAGCCGACATATAAGAGAGAGTCATCAGGTATTCGCCTCCGTTGTCACTATAGACATTGCGCCACTGGAGATCGTTCTTGGTGTCACGACCCAACCAACCAACGTATTCCCTGCCTGAGCAAGCATTGTTGCTTTCATAGACAGCAGACTTGTATGCCTGATTGTTGAAGATTTCCTGATACTTGCTGAGATAAGCTGTTTCAGCCTCGTAGAGGTTACGTTCCAGACGGGTCTCAGCATCGAGGCGATAGATGCGTGTGCCGTGAGCAGGAACTGTAACAGAGATTTGGTCAGTCATCTCACCCAGGTCGGCCTGTTCGAAGCAGTCACGCACTTTCACTGTACCATCGAGGTCAAGGTCCGTGAACTTGATGCTCATATCGACAGACTTGTTGGAAGGGTTGTAGAACGCCACAGCACGAGTCTTGCCATAAAGCTGCTCGAGGTCTTTCACCAACACATAGGTGTCGCCTACATGCTGCACAACGTATGCTTGAATGCAGAGATCATCCTGATTGAGGGCGATAAGGTCAGAGTTTTTGAGGAGAAGCAGGGAGGCACCGCCAACCTTCTTCATGTCGCAACCAATGAGCAGAGGACTGGACATGATGCACCACATACCAAAATGGGTACGTTCTTCCTCTTTGCTGAGTCCTCTACCAATCTCGAGCATATCCATATCGTTGTAGTGTCCACCATAGCAGTAAGCAGAGAGGTAGAGGTTCTGTGCAAGGATGCCTTTCACAGACTCCCACGAAGCATTGATGTCGCCTGTGGTGCGCCAAGAAGCAGCGATGTCATGCACCCAGTTGCCTGGATAATCCCAACGGCATACATTCATGCGTACATCCGTACGACCTGTATTCGCAATGGCTTGGGCTATTTCTTTGTAACGAGTCTCAGCATCGAGGTCAAGGCCTTCACTGTTATGGTAGGAAACACCACCACAGAAATCTACCTTGATGAAGTCGAAGCCCAGTTCCTTGAAGAAGAAGTCGCAATCCTGCTGATCGTGTCCGTACAAACCTACTCCCTCAGCAATCTTGTCGCCACCCCAATAGTTACCACAAGTGTTTTTACCACCATCGGAGTAAATACCTGCCTTCATGCCAAGCGTATGGATGTAATCCACCACCGTCTTGAGCCCGTTGGGGAATCGCGTAGGATGAATCAACAACTGACCTGTCTCTGGATCACGTCCTCCGAAATAACCATCATCGATATTGATGTGGTCATAGCCCGCTTTGAAAAGCTTCTGCGTACGCATAGCAGTGGCTTGGCCCTTGATGATTTCTTCACTAATGTTGAGGGCAAAAGTGTTCCACGAGCTCCAACCCATCGTAGGTTTGTCGGGAACTGTTTGTGCATAGCCCCCCAGCCCCCAAAGGGGGAGGGCTAACGCGATGAGTGTTTTAAGACTTTTGTTCATATCATAATGGTTTTAGTTAGTGTTTGAATCTTAGTTTTTGAAACTATGGATTGGTGCCGGAATGCGGCCGCCTCTATCCACAAATCGTTGAGAGGAGAAAGTGTTGACTGGCATGATGGGAGCATAACCCAACAAACCTCCGAACTGAACGGTGTCGCCTATCGTCTTGCCGATGACAGGAATGATACGCACGGCTGTGGTCTTCTGATTGACCATACCAATGGCACTTTCATCAGCAATGATGCCTGCAATTGTTGTGGCTGGGGTATCACCTGGAATGGCAATCATATCAAGTCCTACGGAGCATACGCAGGTCATCGCTTCGAGTTTCTCGATGGTAAGGGCACCAGCCTCAACAGCATCAATCATACCCTGGTCTTCACTCACAGGAATGAAAGCACCAGAGAGACCGCCCACATAGGAGGATGCCATCACCCCACCCTTCTTCACTTGGTCATTGAGGAGGGCAAGGGCAGCAGTCGTACCTGGCGCACCAGGATGTTCCACACCGATGCACTTGAGGATGTCAGCAACAGAATCGCCAATGGCTGGGGTAGGTGCAAGGCTGAGGTCGATGATGCCGAAAGGAACACCCAAACGGCTGCTTGCCTCTTGTGCGACGAGCTGACCCACACGGGTAATCTTAAAGGCCGTGCGCTTGATTGTCTCACAAAGAAGCTCAAAGTTTGCATCAGGTATTTGTTCTAAGGCGTATTTTACGACACCAGGGCCACTGACACCCACATTGATGATGGCATCAGCCTCGCTCACGCCATGAAAGGCACCTGCCATGAAGGGGTTGTCATCAGGCGCATTGCAGAGCACCACTAATTTGGCACATCCGAGAGAATCCTTTTCTTTGGTCTCCTCTGCTGTCTGCTTGATGATATCACCCATCAGACGCACAGCATCCATATTGATACCCGTCTTGGTCGATCCGACATTGATGCTGGAGCAGATACGTTCTGTGGCTGCCAACGCCTTGGGAATACTGCAAATGAGGAGTTCGTCGCTCTTGGTCATACCTTTCGACACAATAGCTGAATAACCTCCGAGGAAGTTCACACCCACCTCTTTAGCAGCACGGTCGAGGGTCTTGGCAATCTGCACATAGTCGCCAGGTGTACGGCAACAGGCACTACCCACCAAGGAGATAGGCGTAACGCTGATACGCTTGTTGACAATGGGGATTCCGAACTCTTTGGCAATATCCTCGCCCGTCTGGACAAGATTACATGCCAAAGTCGTTATCTTCTTATAAATCTTCTCGCAAGTTACCTTCAAGTCCGTGCCAGCACAGTCGAGAAGGTTGATACCCATCGTGATAGTGCGGACGTCAAGATTCTCCTGCTCTATCATCTTATTGGTCTCAATGACTTCCTGTAAGTTAATCATATCCCCTTAAATTCTGTGCATTTTATCGAAGATGTCTTCCAATTGACATTTCACCTGAACACCCTTGTCGTTACCAATCTTTACGAGTTCGTCACTCAGCTGGTCAAAGGCCTTGACTGATTTCGTCAAATCGACAATCATCATCATGTTGAAGAACTCCTGCACGATGGTCTGTGAAATGTCGAGGATATTGATTTGGTTGTCTGCCAAATAAGTGCAGACTTTGGCAATGATACCCACAGTATCCTTGCCCACTACTGTTATAATTGCTCTTGTCATATTTTTTATTATTGTGCTATTTCTTACTTTTTACCTTATATTTCTCACCTCACACCTCTTACCTCTCACCTCTAAAACGTTTGTGTATAATCGCCGTCGTAAGTGCGGACAGTGAAGGTAAAGTTTTCCAGTCCTTCTGGAATCGGCATGGAGAGATAAACATTTTCCGTGTAAGCACTACCATCATAAGCAGGGCGCTGATGCAGCAAGGAATAGTGTCCGACACTATCTTCGCAAAAAATATACTGATGAACGCCCTGATTGGTAGTCATCAATCCCAGATGCAAATTCAGGTAGCCCCCAGCCTTCCACATGCTGATGACTTTCATCGGATCACGGGGCAGCAAAGACACATCCTGATAGGGCTGACCATCGATGATCACATAAATGGAAGTAGCTTTATACGGTTTGTAGGAAAAAACAGGTTGAATGCCATAAAGCTTGAGACTCTTGCCTTTCTCCAGTGTATAAGTGGCCATGCAACGAAACAGGGTGTCTTTGCGTTCCAAATCCACCTGTTGCGAAGCGACGTTGTGGGTGGTACCATCATCCAGACAGACACTGACCACCTTTCCGTCAGCACCAGTCGATGCCACCAGAAAGTCGGTGATGTAGGGAGGGACATACCCCCCATCATCATCATCGCCATCGCTACATGCCACCAAGCACATCGCGAATGCCACACACAGGATGTTAGTCAACAGCTTTCTCATAATTGCGGAGGGGGTTGGCATACATGGCTGTCAGTTTCTCACGGAGGAAAGGCACATCTGGATTCTCCACATCCACCATCTTGATACGTTCCTCAATGTAGGCGTTTTCCTTGCCTGCTAAAGCATCACGATTGATATCGTAGATGCGATAGTTCTTGTGTATCTCGTGGTCGATATGCTCTGCCACAATACGGAAAATGTCTGCCTTCTCTATAGCTGTAGGATCAAGCGTGTCGAGCCAAGTGTTAATGCAATCAGCTGCCTGATAATGCACATGTCCCTTCTTACCCCAAATACCTGTCTTCATATTGTCGAGGTCATCCTGCTTGGCTTTCTTCCAACCAGGAATATCACGCTTGCACTGGAACTCCTTCGCCTTCAAGTAATCGCAGGGGTCATACTCGTAGGAGATGGCCAATGGAACGATATTCATGTGGCGCAGGTTCTCGATGATGTCTGCAGTTGTTCTGCCAGCCGTAGGACCACCCATATTGAGCATCTTCAGCACAGAGTCCTGTGTACGGTCATCAGAATCCTTGGCACGTCCCTCACGCTGGGCAATCCAGATGTTCTCATTCTTTTCATTGATGGCAAAGTGCATGTACTGACTCATGTGGATGGAGGATTTGAGCATCTCCTTGGGTGTCAAACCACGATTGACCACAAAGGACTTGTTCATCTTCACCAAAGTCTTGATCCAAGGATAGATGAGCAGATTGTTACCAATGGCAATCTCCACCGTCGTGGAAAAGCCGTCCTTCAACAGGAAGGTATCGAGGAATGCCGAGTCAAGCACAATGTCACGATGGTTGGACATGAAGGTGTAATTTCCCTTCCTGTCAAGCGACTTCGGGAAGAAGAAGCTATAGCCCGTAGTTGCCTTGTGCAAGACATAATACACCAACGGCTTCATGAAACGCTTCTGGAAGTCGAGCGGTGTCTTAATGCCCTTAAACATCATTCTCAGCAATCCATTCCTCATCCCTTTAGGCAGAGGAATCAGACCCTGAAGAATCTTGTCAAATTGGCGATCTGCCAGCATGCTCTCGAAGGCGGGTTTCATTTCACCTTCGGCATACGGACGAATATCATCAAAATCACTTAATTGCATAACTTATCTGCGATTATGGCGTTCAGCATATCTTTCATTTCATTACCCTCGGCACGTACTTGCTGAGGAATAAAGCTGGTGGGTGTCATACCTGGCGTCGTATTGATTTCCAGCATGTTGATGACATCATCACCGGCTTCGTTCTTACTGATGATGTAGTCGATACGAATGAGACCCGATGCACCCAGAATGTCGTAGATGGCAGCCGAAAGTGCCTGCACACGTTTGGTCGTGTCTTCTGACAGACGAGCAGGCGTAATCTCCTCCACCAAACCATTGTACTTGGCATCATAGTCGAAGAAGTCTGTCTTGGGCACCACCTCTGTGATAGGCAACACATGCATACCGCTTGCTTTGGTCTTATAGACACCGTTGCTAATCTCCACACCCTTCAATTCACTCTCAATCAGCACCTCTGGACATTCTTCCATTGCCTTCTCGATGGCAGGAATCACGCCCTCCAAGGTTTTGCAATGGGTCACACCAAAACTGGAACCACCACCATTAGGTTTGATGAAACAAGGAAGTCCGACCTTGTCCACAATCTGCTGTGCATCCACTTCCTGACCCTGACGCACCAACACATCCTCTGCCACCTTCACACCAAAGCCCTTCAAGAACTGGTTCAGCGCGAATTTATTGAAAGTCAGCGATTCAATCAGCACACCACTCGTTGAGTAAGGAATCTGAAGCAGGTCGAAATATCCCTGCAGCGTACCATCCTCTCCTGGCGTACCATGAATGGTGATATATGCATAGTCGGGGCGGATGTCCCTACCCCACTCGTCCTTGAATGAGAAATTATGACGATACACTGCCGACTTCTTGCCGTTGGGAAGATGCGCCACCCATCCTTGACGACTCACCTCCACGATGTACACATCATACTGTTCCTTGTCAATCCATGAATCAATCCCTGCCGCACTTCTCAGCGACACATCGTGCTCAGAGCTGTCACCCCCAGCCACGATTGCAATTACCTTTTTCATCTTTTATTTATAAACCTTAATAACGTGATAACGTAATATCGTGATAACGTCCCTCTCACTTGTCAACTCTCCACCTTCCTCCATTTCTCCAGCAGCGCCTTGATGTCCTCGGGCAGTTCCGAGTCAAACATCATCTCTTTCCCAGTTCTCGGATGCACAAAACCCAAGGTCTTTGCATGCAGCACCTGACGAGGGCAGAGTTTGAAGCAGTTGTCGATAAACTGCCTATATTTCGCCGTATTCGCGCCCTTCAGCAGTTGGTCACCTCCATACCGTTCGTCGCAGAACAGCGGATGACCGATGTGCTTCATGTGGGCACGAATCTGATGCGTCCTGCCTGTCTCCAACACACATTTCACCCACGTCGTATAGCCGAATCGCTCCAGCACCTCATAATGCGTCACAGCACTTTTGCCTATCTCCGAATCAGGTGGAAACACAGCCATCCGCATCCTATCCTTCGGATCACGCCCGATATTGCCTTCTATACGCCCTGAATCCTCTGAGAAGTTGCCCCACACCAACGCATTGTATTCACGTTTCGTGGTCTTATTGAAGAACTGCAAACCAAGACTCGTCTTTGCCGTTGCTGTCTTCGCCACCACCAATAGTCCGCTCGTGTCCTTGTCAATGCGATGCACCAAACCAATCTCCGGGTCGTTGATGTCATACTGGGGCATATCCTTCAAGTGCCAAGCAATAGCATTCAACATCGTACCGTTCCAATTGCCAAAACCTGGATGCACCACCATACCTGCAGGTTTGTTGATGACCATCAAGTCACCATCCTCATACACAATATTCAGCGGAATTTCCTCAGGAGTAATCTTCGTTTCATAGTGCGGACGATCAAGCATCACCTGAATCACATCTTCAGGCTTCACCTTGTATGAGCGTTTCACCGGCTTTCCATTCGCCATGATGAAACCAGCGTCCGCTGCTTTCTGTACACGGTTACGGCTCGTGCCTGACAACTGCGTGAGCAAGAACTTATCGACACGAAGCAGCTTCTGCCCCTTGTCGGCTACAATACGGTAGTGCTCGTACAGTTGCGAGGTCTCGTCATCCTCCAGCTCCTCGTCCTCTACGACAATGTTCAACGCATCAGCATCCATCCTTTACAGCTCAATGTCGAAATCTCCTCCGTCAGTCTCATCCACATCAATATCCAAGCCCTCAACATCAAAGTCCTCCTCATCCTCAAACATCGTTGAATCGATTTCACCACCACCAATCACCAATGTCAGGGCACGGTCACGAGGGATTGTCTCTCCTGCGTGCACCTCACGCATTCCTTGCTTCACGCCAATGACCAAATCCTTAGGTCTGCCCATCACAGGCTTATGTGCCGTCAGTTTGAAGCCCAATGACTGCAACAATGCCACAGCCTCACGCAACGAACCATGACCCACCACATCGGGCAGCTGAGCCATCGGCTCTCCCTTCAGGTTCACGGTCAGATAAACCATACGACCACCCTTCACCTCATAACCAGGCTTTGGCGACTGCTCCAACACAGAACCACGTGGCGCACTTTTGTCATACACAGAGTCCACCACCATCGCCATCAAGTCGCGGTCTCTCAACATTGACTCGGCATCATACACCGACTTGCCCACCACATTCGGCACTTCAATCTTCTCGCCGTGATGCGTGAACGAATCCAACATATACAAAGCCACAATAGGTATTGCCACAATGACGAGCACCATGATGATGATGTTCACCCAAAACTTCACACCTGATTTACCTGTAAAAAAAATCTTCAAAGCCATTTCGCGCGTACAATAATTATAATTTGGGGGCAAAGGTACGAAAAATTCGGGTAAGCAAGCGAAAAGAAAGCTTGTTTTCTTTTCTGAGGTGAGAATTTTATCTATTAAGTAAAAGAATAAACAAAAAAAGCAGAAGTTTCCTTCTGCTTTTACTTATTTGCCGTGATGTTCGCTTGATACGGTGAGTGACTTGCGACCCTTCTTGCGACGAGCGGCAAGAACGCGACGGCCATTTGCTGTCTGCATGCGCAGGCGGAAGCCGTGCTTGTTAATCCTCTTTCTGTTGTGAGGTTGGAATGTTCTTTTCATTGTCCTATCTTATTTTTTATTGTTAATCTTTCACTATTTTCATTCAATCTTACCGTCTGACGCCGCAACATCTGCGGAAAGCGACTGCAAAATTAGTGAATTTCGAGAAATTGGCAAAAGAAAAAACAAAAAAACACCAACTTTTTTTGTCATTTTAATGATTTCCATACGATTTTTCACTTTTCACTCTTCACTTTTCACTGAAAATCCGTACCTTTGCACCCGATTTTAACAAGTACAATAAAAACAAGAACATTCTATGGCTATTTTAGCAGGTGACATTAAGAAAGGCGTATGCCTCCGTCTTGACGATGGCAAGATTTATGTAGTTATTGATTTCTTGCACGTAAAGCCAGGCAAGGGAAATACAGTGATGCGTACTAAGCTCCGCAACGTGGAAGATGGTCGTGTGCTCGAACGCACTTGGATCGTATCCGCAAAGCTTGACGACGTGCAGGTTTCACACCAGCAGTTCCAGTACCTCTACAAGGAGGGCGAGGAAATGGTGTTCATGAACACAGACACTTATGAGCAGGTGAACATCTCCAAAGATCTCATCACAGGTGGTGACTTCCTCAAGGAAGGTGACACGATGGTGATGGCATCTATCGACGAATCAACTGGCACTATCCTCACCGCTGAGGCACCCGTCAAGGTGGTTCTCCAGGTGACTTACACAGAGCCAGGTTTCGCAGGCAACACAGCCACCAACGCTACCAAGCCAGCAACACTCGAAACTGGCGTAGAAATCCGTGTGCCTCTCTTCATCAACGAGGGCGACCAGATTGAGGTGGACACTCGCGATGGTTCATACGTAACTCGCAAATAATCACACACATCTATTCATAGGAAAGGGCTGCAATCGCAGCCCTTTCTTTTTGTGTGAAATTATTTCCAGAACACGAAATAGACGGCGGCGACAAGGCAGAGGAAGGCGGCGGCGTGGTTCCAATGGAGGTGTTCGCCTTGGAACATGAGGGAGGCGATGATGGTGAAGACAGTCAAGGAGACAACTTCCTGAATCACCTTCAGTTGGACGAGGGAGTAAGGACCTCCGTTGCCGACGAAACCGAGTTTGTTGGCTGGCACTTGCAGGGAGTACTCAAAGAAGGCGATGCCCCATGAAAAAATGATTACTAACCACAAAGGCCAATTGTTTGAGATGTTCATCTGCTGCAGTTTCAAATGTCCGTACCAAGCCAGCGTCATAAAGATGTTGCTGCCAATCAGCAACAAAATTGTATAAAGTCCGTTCAACATAATTGTTTGATTTTGGGTGCAAAGGTACGATTAAGTTACGACTTTTTTAAAAAATAATGAGGTCAATTAA
>Ga0310786_10006071_pt1 | contig 16209 bp, 23 predicted proteins | sample AusTroGonzalo_MG_FD_203881 | JGI IMG/M metagenome (GOLD analysis project Ga0310786, IMG submission 203881) | Bovine rumen microbial communities from tropical cattle in Woodstock, Queensland, Australia - Gonzalo_03 (v2) (version 2) | ecosystem: Host-associated > Mammals > Digestive system >... | reverse complement strand
GCGATAAGCCCACCCGACAATCTCAATAACTCTATACAGATTTGTGATGCCGTGAGCAACTTGTTTCGACGTAGCATTCGGTAGTGCGCCAAAGTCAATAGTCTTTTTGTAGATTGGGCTCCCATCAATCCAGGTTGCGCCAGTAAGGGCCTCGGTGGTGGAGTAGTTGGTGTTTAGCGTAGTCCACGAGCCATTGGCACCTAGGAACTTCCCGGCATCGGTAGTCGCTGGAGCCGGTACTAAACCTGCTGCGCCATCTACTGCGCCAGTGGTGCCAGTAAAGTCAGAATAAGTCGTATCTGTAAGCGCAATAGTCGTGTCCACAGCTTGATTAGCGGTAAATGTGCCAGCACTTACACCGTTCTTGGTGATTGTAAGAGTGGCGTTGTTGACCGTTGGGATAGTCGGTTTATTTATGAGGTCGTTATACGATCCAGTGGTAGCCACAGTAGCCAAGCTGCTCGCATTTGCCTTGAGCGCAAGAGCATTCTTGAGGTCAGTTTGGTCATCCAATGTACCAGTAATTGCGCCCCATGCCACGCTCGTCACGCCAGTAGCCGAAATCACATTTTCATCACTAATCTCAATACCGGTGCCGGCCGAATACTGAATCGTACCGCCAGGGATGCCCGGCTCGCCCTGTGGCCCTTGTGGACCACGCTCGTTTTCTTGGACAACTTGACGTATAGTTTGCGAGTTGTCACCAACAATTTGTTTGATAACTGTTGTCATTTTGTTCCTTTCTCTCTTTTAAGTAAAGCCTTATACCATCCGGTATCTACTTTATGTGCTACGGCCCATTTGTGGAACGGAGCCCAAGCTTCGGCGTTGCCACCGAGCTCGATGAAATACCGCTCCGCCGTAGCTTCGATGGCGTCCTCGTTGTTTGGTTGCGATTCTAGTAAAAAGAACAGTTGCAACCGGGCCACCGCAAGGGCGTTCCGGTCACACTTCTGCTCGATCCGGTTGAGTTGGTCCGCCATGTGCTGCAAATTGTCGTGCTTCTTGTCATGGCGTGAAATCATATATTGCGCAAATCCGAATAGTCCAGCAGAGCCAAGGATTGCGATGAATATAGAAGCACCAACGTCCATTATTCTTCCTCCCCATAGTAGCTAATCTTGAGCTCGCCGGTGAGGTCGCCACTTGCCGTAATATATGCGATAGGTTGCGGCAATACGGCACGGTCTAGGGCGTTCAGTTGCGATATGAGCGTTGGGTTGGTGATTTTAATTTCAATTGCAGTTTTCCGTTGGCCATAGAACAGGACGTTGTTGTTCGAAAGCCATGTCTTGAAGCTCGCTAAATTATTGTGCGAATTGTCCCAGTTGAAGTTGACGTTTGAGCTTCCTGAGTAAAAGCTGCCTTGCACGTTTGCGTCATAACCACGCTTGTTGAAATGCGTACAATCTGCCACTAAGCTCGTATAACTTGCCATTGCAAAGATTGAGGCCTTTGTGTCTGTTTTCGGCCATGAATAGAACACGCCACTATTGGCGGCCCATCCCTCCGAACCATCGAGCGCAACTTTGGCGTTTTCGTAGTGTATATACCAATCTTTTCCGTTTTTATAGATGTAGTCTTGCGATGATTTTCCGTAGCCACTCAGAATATTGCAGAGCTCGATATCGCCTAAGTTTATCTTATACTCCGTCTTTTGGTACGGCTGGAAGTCGGTAGCGGTAGCACCGGTTTGCAATTGGTACCCACATATATACGTTGGTGTTGATTGCGCGGCAGTGTTCTCTACCCTTGGTGCTATGGTCCCATCGGCAGTCGTTGTGAAAGTGACGCTAAATCTCTGCCACTCAGTTGTGATGCTAATATCTAACCTTGTTGGTGAAGTGACCTCAGCACCGCCGGGGCTCCCTAAATAAATACGTGATGTGCGATTGCTACCGGCTTTTGCATACACCGAAAAAGTATAGGTTTCGCCACTCTTGACAGCAAAAGCCTTATATATACCACTCCACCCCGCTTTTCTGGACTTTACAGTTAGGCCATTGTAAGTTTCTGGTTCTGTGGTCCAATATGTATCACGCTCCCAATCCCCACTGAAGTCAACTGTTCCAGTAAGCAAATTGGGACTAGCAACCGTCACCGTCTGCTCGCCTGTCACCGTGTTGATGGCCTGCGGGTAGTCCGGGTTCGGTGCAGGCACGCCGCCGACGTACGGCTCGAAGTCATAGTCAGCATCGCTGCCAGCTACAATTTGATATTTGATTACGGCATTAGTAAATGTTTCTGACGTCCTTGCATAACACTCGATATGCGCATTAGTAGTATCAGCAGACACTGTGACCACTGTCGAAGCTTGTGTTTTGTCCGGTCTAAGCAAATCCTGGCCTGGGCTATTCGTGACATTCGTACCTTGCACATAAAAAATCGCTCCAGTGCTCGTTGTTGTTATACTGCCGCCAACTAACTCTAGCGTCATTGTATAAGTGCCAGCAGGTAGTGACATATTTGCAAACTTTAACGAAACACCCCCCGTTGAAGTGCCATTCATATATAATTCAGCATTATCTGCGCTGAACGTGACACTGTTGGTTGTTGTTGATTCCGTAGTGGCATTATATATATTTTTCCCCGTATATGTCTGTTGCGTTGTATCGCCGTTGATTCGCTCTAATCCCATCCTCCACCATGCAACATCGGTCAAGGTCAAGTTAGTGCCGGTGGCATATTTCAAAGTGCCATGTACCGGCAATATCTCGGCAAGTTTGGCCCAGAATTGCTCGGTTCGGTTCTGTGGCTCTGGCGCAATCACGCCCGGCATACCTGCGGCGGCCGCAAAGAACCGCACATCCACCTTTTGCACGCCAACGTGAAATGCGCCCTCAAGGGCCAACGGTTCGGCGGGAGTAATTCCGGCAACATAGGCAAGCCATTCTTCGCATAGCGATGCTGGCGTTGGTAGTTCTACGCTCGTATCGCCGGCAATAAAGGCCAAATACTGCTCCAAACGGCTCAGTGGTTCTTCTGGCATCGTCACGCCCGGCATCTGCGCCGCAGCGGCCAAATATAACTCAATTCTGCTTAGGGGAGTTGGTAAATTATCCATTAGTTGTCACCCCCTGCTTGCGCATTATTTGGATGGCCCACAATCACGAATGTGCCATAAGCCATAGTATTTGCATTGTCGCCATCATGGTCAGTGGCAACGATATCAAAGTAGTAAGGAATGACCGTTGGGTCTTTGTAAGTATCGGTCTCGGACAGCGCAAATACCACACGGCCTGGCTCGTTGGTTGGGTCTGGAATTGAGCCTTGAACCTTGAATGTCGCATCGTCATCATCTGCATCCTCGTCCCATGGCGTAGTTTTAGCCGTGATCCAAAAATACTTGTCTGTTAAATCAATGTAGTTTCCATTTTTGTCAACTTGGTCAAATACAATAGTCTTTACGCAACCACGAAAAATCTGGCCAAGGTCTATTGGTTGCAAACCGCCGAACATATTATTTCCCCCCACAAGATTTCTTTTTGCGTTTTGGCATCTTCTGTACCTAACGCGCCGCCTTTGGTTTAATTATACCATAAATGGGCCCTAAATAACAAAAAACCGTCTCGCAGTTGAGCCCGGTTCTTTGCCCTAGGTAAGTATAACTTACTATACCAATTATACCACAAAAAAGCACGCCTGCTACACTTTGAAACAATAAGCAGACGCGCTTTTACCACTATATAGAAAATGCTTTATTGTTTTTCTACACTCCAATTATATCAAGAATCCCCCACTTTTGGTAGGGGATTCTTGCGCATACACTAGCTAAAGTATATCACAAACTAGCTAGAAATGGCGCTACCATCTACGAGAGCAGCCACACCTTTTTCTTTGCCCTTAAGAATGAAGGAACCAAAGATAAAGCGGCCTAAGAGGATAGAACCAGACACAAACTCAGAATCGGTGATGATACGAGTTTCGGTTACTTGGCGGACACCAAGCAAAGCATCACGATGCGCCATCAAAGCATACACACCGGTTGGGAAGTAGCTGGTTGGGACCTTTACTACCGGCACGCCATCAAGTTCACCAACAAAGCCCTTGCCAACGAGTTTGTCGTTGTAGCCAGAAGCCAAGATTTCGGTTGTGATAGCAGTTTTGATTTTGTTGTATTCAGCAGGTGTAACCCAAAGAACACGTCCCTCAAGAGGAGCTTTGCACTCATCGAGATATTCGTTGAGTTTCAAAGTATCTTGGTAAGCATCAGTGGTGATGGTGTAAGCCTGTGAAACGGCAATAGCACCGGCAGCAACAGTTGCCAAGCGGTCCTTGTCAATCATTGGGATGATTTGCTCGTTCATCTCATATTTCATGACTTCGCCAGCTTTTTTGGCACGCATCTGTTGTTCATAGTTACCACGGTCAATCGCAATCTTGAACGATTTGTCCTTGGTGATTTGATATGTAGCGACAGTATCCTGAAGCTCAGCGTTACCACCGAAGCGGTCACCAGTTCCAGAACGGTTGTAGTCTGATGGAGCTACGGTTGTTACGGTATAAACCTTGACCGTATCTACGCCATCAAAATCGTATTTTTTGTTGATCCAGTTGTCAGTATACGAAGCGTGGGTCCAGATTTGGTCCAACTGAGACGCATACTTAGTTGCTAAATTAGGCATAAAAATCCTTTTAAGTGGTTAAATGATAGTCAGTTCACCGAATTTAGCCGTTGGTATCTAGTCGCCGAATAAACCGGCAACGAAATCATCGTCAGCATCTTTCGGTTGTGCAAACTGCGTGGAGTCCGTTGCAAGTGCATTAGGGCTCTTTGCGGCCTGCTTGGCTGCGATTTCATTAGCAACTGCCGTCTTTAATTCCTGTTTGATTGCATCAGCTTTTAAGCTCTCGCCACCAACGGCGTTAAAGACATCGTCAAGCGACAGAATACCATTCTGCACCAAGAAATACTTAGTGAGTGGGTTGCCTTGGTTGTCCTTCTGTGGTATCCCATTCGTAATGATTGGGGATTTCAAAAAGTTGACCATCTTTTCTTCCGTCTCTGGGGATAGATTTTTGGCTGCTTTCCAATCCTTAGTGGCCTGCAACTGCCGATCTGCGGCAAGCTGGCGCTCTAAGTTTTGTATACGTTCCATCGGGTCGGTGCTGTTGGCTCTTTGTACGGCGGCTTCAGCATTCATTTGCTCAAGTTGTCGCTCCAACTGCGCCTTCTCTTGGGACTTCTTGCCATAATCTTTCTCAACATTCCGGTACATATCAGCGACTTTACGGAGTGCATCCGGGTCGTCTAGTTTGATACCTTTTTTCGCCAGGAAATCCGCTATTTCATCGCCGGTTTCCGGTTCGTTTGCGTTTTGATTTGTCGAGCCGTCCGTTGAATCCTTAGCCTCATTTTGGCTAGTTGGTTGTTCTTTGGTTTCCTCGACTGCTGGGCTGCCCGTTTCTGGGGTTTGGTCGGTCGCAAAATCCGACTCCTCAAATACAAGTTGCTCGTTTACAGTTTCATCCATAAACAATTCTCCTTAGTTGTTAATGTTACGCTTGTGGAGTTTTACCTCCACCAGCCCAGCATTTCTCGCGTTAAAGGTCGGCGCGGCAGCCCTTGCTGCTTTAATCAATATCCATATTCATTTGATTAGAAATGCTGGAATGGTGACCACCTATTCCCATGCGCTACAACTTGTTATTTTTTAGTGCTCTTGTCCTCCTTTTCGTTCAAATTCACCACCGCCTCAATATCTTGCAACACTGAATCAAATCCATTTGCGATCGCCGCATATCTAAGCGCAGCTTCACCCGTGCTTGAGCCCATCGCCATTTGGAGCAACTGTTTCTTTGTAGCTTTGATGCGCTTGATATATTTTTTGCCAATTTCTCCTTGCCAAAACTTCCTAAGCTGCGCCAATTCGTCTTTTGACCATTCCTCGAATTCACCCCCTTGATTCTTCTTAGATTGCTTGTCCATCCATAACTCCTTCTTCTGGCGTCATTGGTAAGACGCCGGTTAATTGTTGTTCGTTGCCTGGCACTCCCATCGGCGTACTTGCATCCGGACTTTGTGCTGGCGTGATAATCTGCTCAATTTCATCATCAGTTAGACTTGGCATCATCTTCTTGTATAGAATCTGCTTTGCGGCCTGCAAATTGTTCGTTGGGTCCTGAATAATCATCTGGTATGCCTGAATATAGGCTTCCTGTTGCTGGGCTTCCTCATAGCGTTTCTGGATATCCAAAGTCACCATTGGCGTATAATCACCCACAAACCGGCTCATATCAACCTTTTCAAAAGTCACATTGGCATCTTGGATTGTGCGAACATATAGCTTGTCTGGTGCATAGAGTTGGAGCATTTTTAGCACAATCTTAGCCTCTTGGAAGAAGAAGTCGTTGGCTAAAGTTTGCGCCTTTTCAGTGATTCTTTGGTCTGCCTGGCCCATCTGCGCCTTGATCTCGGTTGCAGTGGTCTTGTCCGTCATAGCCACGCCCTTGTTGACCTCAGAAACGGCCACGGATTCGCGCATCTCGGCCTTGATGTTCAAACGCTCGTTAAATGCGTTAGTTGGTATCACTGGTGGGTTATTCCACACCATAGCACCGGCTGGGAGTGGGTAAATCTTGCCCGGACGCGGGTTGAAGTCGTTGGCGTAAGTAGCATACCGTGGGTCTAGTGTCTTCTCTGGGTATAGAGAATACAACACGGCCTCGATATTAAGCTCGGTCATATCGTTCAAAAGCTCTTGCTGATCCGCAATAATATCTACGTCTGAATCGCCATAAGTTAGCGAAATATCTTCATAATCACGGCCGTGCGCAAATGGCAAAAACCCAGCCATTTCTTCGTTGAAATCTGCTTTGAACTCCGGCTTTTCCACAAGCAATTCGCCTATATCTTGGCCGGTCATGGTCATTGTCATCTGCCTTTGGGCATTCCAATCTGCCAATGCCTGCTCATATTCCAGCATATCTAGGTCGAACTCGGCCTTTTGGCGGTCAAAATGGGCCTTTTCGAGCCTATAATACGGGTTCTCTTTTTCTTCGATAATGGTGTTGCGGTTAGCAATCACTACAACCTTTGAGCGTGTCCAAATCTCTACGCACTCAACAATATCGCCATCGCCCGGCGCAGTCGCACCAATGGCCTGGTCTTTTTTGACCTTGTCTGATTCGTAATCAGTAAGCGAACCGCTAGGTTGCACATCGTCCAAGTTTTTGAATCGTTTGACTTCTTTTTGCTTCTCGGCATCCCAGCACTTCTCTTTTTTGAGTTTCTTAATAGATGCAAAATATCTGCGGCCAACATATCGCCAGTCACGGTATGAGTGGCTCTGCGGGTCTATAATCATGTCGCGAATTGGCACTACTTCCTTGTGCACATATCCGCCGTCTTTGTCATCTTTCCATTCATAAAAGCACGCAAAATTGCCAGTGATCAGGCCTTGCTTGCCATTGGCTTTGTTCTTCTGTACCCAGTTGTCTTTGCGTGCAAAATCATCGTATATTTCGTTTAGAACAGCGGTATTTGATTCCTGGTCCGGGTGATTCGGTATATATTTTACCGATGGGTTATTATTGAATAATGCCGCAACCATCGTATTGACAGTTGAATTGACCATCGGCACAAAAGTCTTTACTACGCCATCATGCGAGCGTTTCACACGGATATTGTGATATAATTTCCAGTTTCGTTCCCACCTTTGGTGGTAGTTTTGTTGGGCATAAAGCCAAGAGTCTTCAAACATCTGCAACCATTTTTGCAGGTTTGCGTCTTTTCTAGATTGTAATTTGCGTTCCGCCACAATGTGACCTAACGCGCCGCCTTTGACCATATTATACCACACCTTATTGTTATTTCAAAGTAAAAATTGGCTCAAACACTCTGCGAATATACGTCATTTTTGATATTTTTTAGGCATATTCCTGCACGCCAATCGCGATGTTCGATGCAATAGTCGTGCTGAAGCTCCAAATCTAGTAAATCGGCCATATACCGGAACATACTGGACTGCCATTTGCCGTGCTGCAAGTCTTGGTTCTGCTCGCTTGAGCATGAGTTTGTATTATTTTTGTTATAAATCACCGCCAATTCGTCAAACGGTTCAATAGTGCTTAAAACATCGCACTGCTTGATATGTTGCACCACATCTTCCATCAATGTATTTTCCGGAAATGGCACGACTAAATCCGACCTTATACACTTAGTCCAGCACGCCACAAATATCGAGCCCACTAGCGATTCCGGTGTAGCATCGTTCAACATCACCGGCAAACGCTTGTCGCCGTCATAGAATATCTCGAATGGTAGGCGCACGCAATCCGGATAATCACGATCTACAATAAAATCGTGCAATTTTTGTAAAATGTCCGGTGATGCGAACCAGTCGTCAGTGTCCAAAAATAGCGTGTACTTACTAGACAAGTAGTTCTCCAAACCAACATTCCGTGATCCACCATTCCAGCGTTTCTCGCCCAGTGGTATCACATACCCATGTGTGTCAATTAGCTCTCTCGCCTTACCTTCTGACCCGTCCGTAGACATATCATCCACAAATACAACCGCGTAATCCTTAAAGGTCTGCCCTAGCACACTGCCAATAGATTTTTCAAGCCACTCGCTATTGTTGTAGTTCGGCATTATGATACGAAAAAAGCTCATTTTACCTCCTTGATCTAACAAAATCTATTGCCCAAGTTTCATGGTTCACGGGATGATCGGCGCGTACTGTTACGCCATGTAACATATCATCTTGGTATTCTATGGTCTTTTTATCGAGACCATTGACTTCCACCCAAGTATTGAGCAATTCCATCTGTGGTTCGGTCAATATCTTGTCTATCGGTTCGTAGTTCCATTTACGCTTTTTAATTAACATTTTACCTCCTTAAAATCCTGTTGTTTGTTCGCCACTAAATGCCTTTGGCGTAAATGTCTTGAATCTTATATTTGTCGCTACCTCTACTTGCTCGGTTTCAGCTATAAGCGAGTACATAAACGCATCGGCCGCGTGGCTGGACCAATCGTGCTTCGGTCGGTCTTTCAAGAGCTTATTTTTCTCGTCATATTCGTAATGATATGCGGCCAAACACTCCAAAAGCCGTGCGCACTTCTTCTCGTCAAAATAGCATCGGCTAAACTTCGGGCGTGCCACCATGTTGATATCGTCTTGGCCAAATACATGGCTAGACGGTCGCAAAATCGTTACATTGGCATAGCCATGGTCTTGGAAGAACTCCTCGCGTGTCTTGCCGGTTTGCAACTCTCTCGCCCTGGCATCATGTGGTAAGAATATCTGCCGGTATTCCCAAGGCTTATTGGCTAGCACATTGATATAATGCGCCAAATCTTCGCCACAGCTCTCATAGTAGTCAATAAAATGTATCTCTTGGCCAACCGTCTGGAAGAAACAAATCGCCGTAGAATCGCCAACACCAAGGTCGAGCGCAGCATAAACCGGCGCAGAGCCATCATACGGTACTTTGCCGATGCGCTTGTCCTCTCGTGCCTGTGCTAGTTGCTTGCCATAAATCGAGCCGGTAGTCACCGTGAGTGGTTGACCAAGCCAAACGTGTGCGAATAGCTCCGGGTTGTCCTTGCGCATCTTTTCACGCTCGTGCAATACTTCTGCCGACAATAATGGCTCAATTTCATCGCTATTGACTTGTCGCACGTAGGTTCGCTCATCCGGCTTGCCTGCGATGCGCTCCCAAACTGGATCATTTTCACTCAAGCGGTTGAACGTCCAGATGAAGTATGAACCGGCCTTGCGAATCGTTGGTATCAGAATGTCGATTGACTCCATTGAAATTGACTGCGCTTCTTCGCACCAACAAATGTCTACGCCTTCCAAAGACTTGATGCTTTGGGCGTTGCCACGCACGCCACGAAATATAAACTCCGAGCCGTTGCGGTTGCGTATATATTCGCGCCCTATCTCCCATCCTGGGAGCTTGTATTTGGTAATAACGTCCGCCAGGAGCTTGTGAACCGAATCGGCGATTGAGTTCTGCACCTCACGACAGCAAAGTATGCGCAGCGGGCTTTGTGTGGCCAATGCGGCCAATACTGTGGCCACCGTGGTAGACTTGCCGGATGAACGCCCGCCATGGTAGACGATATGACGCCATTTGTTAGTTGGTTGCACAAGCTCGACAAATGCGTCTGGTATGTCAATCTGCGCTTCCATTCTTGCCCTTTGTATAATTTTTTACGTTAATCGTGATGCCGTTGACTTCCCCCGAAACTTCCACCTCGCTCTTAGTCGCGAGTGGGCCATAAGCTTCAGTTTTCATGGCCTGCCATGCTTTATAATCGCCCTTGCGCAATAGCTCGACCATCACTCGCGCATCGGCGGCCGTCTCAAGGTCTGCATCCGTCACGTCAATGCCCATTTTCTCAAGGTTTGCCTTGAGCTTTGGGTCCTTAATCGCCAGCGCGAATAGCTCCTGGATGCGTTTGTGCCGGTCACGCTTCTCTCTGCGGGCCTTGCCACTTGCGATTCCGCCTTTCTTCGCTTCTTCTTGACTTAACTTATATTCCCCTGGTCTTAAGTTTTGTTCATTTGCCATTGTTCTCCTTCCTAAAAATTACTACCATTGATGGGAACGGCGCCGAGTTCTTACTGTCGCCAAACTTAAGCCGTCCCTTGATAAACCTAATCTCTGCTTTGCCGTATATATAATCATGGAACCACCTTGTATCTGTACGAGCAGGCAACAACATGACAGCCGTGCCGTTGTGTTCTGCGCACTTTGCCACCCATTTGCCAATCTCGCGCCCATACGGAGGATTGCACCAAATAGCAACCCCCCCCCATGGCACACTTAGTCCATCCTCGGTCTTAGTGAAATACTTAGCGCATTTGTGATTCTCATGATTTGCGCATACGTCAAGCTCAAAATGAAACTCTTGGTCTAGTCGGTCAAAGAAGTCTTGTGGTGTAGACCACTCATCTGTCGTGCTAGTAAAGAGCCCCTTTGTTAGCATATTGCCTTTGTACCTTCCTCCCATCCGGTCTCGTCACCATCATGGGTAAATTTCCAATATCGCTTGCGTATAACATCGCAATACTTCGGGTCCAACTCCATCATGTAGCACTTGCGCCCTAGTTGTTCGCAGGCGATGAGCGTAGAGCCGGAGCCACCAAATAAATCGAGAACATTGTCGCCATTCTCGCTACTATTTTCAAGCGCATTGGCCACTAATTCAATCGGTTTCATTGTCGGATGGTCTGCATCTTTTCTAGTCTTGTCAATTTCCCAAACTGATTTAGTGAACTTCCCTTTCCCAATTTTCTTATGACCTTTTTTCCATCCAAAACAAATTGGCTCATGCTGGTAGTCATAGTCTAATCTGCCCATTGAGAATGTTGGCGAGTTTTTTACCCAAATTAGCTCATGCTTCACTTGCCAGCCGGCTTCGTGCATCATCATCATCATCATCATGTGCGTTCCACCTTGAGGCATTGTCACATAAATAGCGCATACATCCTGACAATTATCAAGCATATTTTTGAACGCCGGCAGCCATAATTTTTTGCCAGCTTCTTCATCGGATTTGAATGTGTCACCCTCCAAGTTGCGCTCAATACTTTTGCTACCAGTGAGCGTATTGAGCGCACGATTTTTGTCGCCAATGGCCACATTGTACGGCGGGTCCGTAAACACCATATCTGCCTTCTGCCCATCCATCAGAATTGCCACGCTCCCGGCATCAGTAGAATCACCACACATAAGCCGATGCTCCCCTAGCTGGTACACCCCCCCCAGTACGCTATTTGCCGGCTCGGATTCATTCACCTCTGGTGCTTCATCCTCGACCACTTCGGCGTTGTCATCTTTGTCCCAGTCGCTAATCCACTCGCTTGGATCAAGGTCAAATTGCTCGGACACTTCTTCAATATTGCCCTTATTCCACGACAGATTGGCCGCAGACGTGCCATTGTCCGCCATAGCCAAACCACGGCCCTTTGCCGAGTTTAGCTCGATGTCCGTGCGTTTTACGGCCACGATTCTATCGCCGGTAGTTTCCACCACCTGCATATCTTCCAGACCGATATTGCCGGCGGCCTCGATTATGCCGTTGCCGGCGATGATATTGTTGTTCTTGTCAATCAGAATAGACCGGCCTGCACCAAACTCTTGGAGCGATTTTTCAAGCAGGCTCATGCCATACTCGGTGTGGTCATTCATATTCTTGTCGTCAAATCTTAAATCTGATATATTAGCCATTATCTAACCCCTATCGACAAGTTATTAGTATCTATCACATAAGTGCCAGTGCCATTTCTTATAGCGTCAATTAGCTTCTCCATAAGCACGGCGTCTGTCAATTGCTCGCTCTTAATACGGTTAGTCTCGGCTTCAACTTTTGCTTTCTCTTGGTTATTCTTTGCAACCTCAATTTCTTTGGCCGCAACTGCTTTACGCTCAAGTGATGCGCTGAACTCCGCCGAAAAGTCATAGTTCGAGAGTGATACTGCGACAATATCTATACCATAAGCGCCCAAGTTCTCTTGTAATTGCGCAGTGATGTCCTCAACTATCTTATTTCGCTCTGATACTAGATTTTCCGCATTATAAAGTGCCAAGCGATCCTTAATAAACTGCGTCAAGAGTGGCGCCATAAGAGTAGCTTGATATGATTCGCCGACTGAAGCGTAGATTTCCTCGGCTTTGTCTGGGTTTAGCTTGTAGTTCACATCAATATTGATATTTGTAATTGACTGTGAATCTTTTGTAGACGCACTCAAACCCTCAAAAGACTGCTTCTGAATCTTGGTGTTCATAGATACAATATCCTCCCATGGCGCAATAATATTGAATCCTTCGCTGGCTCTACCAGATACTACGCCAAAAGTGGTCTTTACACCAACAGTTCCAGTTGGGATTATGCGAATAGTAGCAAGTCCCCACGTCAATACAATAAGAAATGCAACACCACACCAAACCGGCATTTTGCACGCCTTTTTTATCTTATCTGCTTTTTCATCCTCTACATCGTGGATATACTCCGCAACCCATCTTAGTACGCTAGGCAATCCAAAACCTAAACAAATAAATATAATTGTGAATATTATTGCAATCATTTTTTCTCCTTTGCTTTTTCAATTATTTTTAGTAGCTCCTCAGCTCTCTCTTTGGTGAAACCACTAGGTGGGAATGCTGGCAAATCACTAGCACTAGCCATTCGCCACGCTCCTGTCCATCGCCCTGGCTTGCTGGCGCACAATCGCGGCTTGCGCATCGGAGCGCGTCCGGAATATATTGCCAATGGAACGCTTGAATTCGTGCTTTTTCACGCCATCGGCCCATTCGCTCATGCAAATATCGCCAATATCGCTACGCACCCAAAAATACACGTCACCGTTATGCGGCCACGTGCTTAGGTCCTCAATTTTTCCCCTTTTTCCCATCTTCACCTCCTCTTAGTTCTCGCACCATTCGTTTGGCACTTTTTATGTTGTCAAATTCCCCCACTGTGTCCCACCCTTTTCGTGTTTTCTGTTGTATTTGGTATGCACCGTTCAGGTTCATGACCCTATACTCGCCCATCTTTACCTCCTTGACTTCCCTCCATCTATTTTGTTAAGTTCTTCTTGCAGTATCTTGGCGGCATCCCTATTGTCCAGTATCTCGGTAGAGTCGCAACCATACCGGGTCTCAATAGGCAACAGTTCGCAACCCAATACTTGTGCTTCTTGGGCGCACCTGTCGATGGCGTATGCTCGCCTATACTGCGCGATTTCTTTAAGCATCTGCTCTCGTGGCATTGAACTAAAGAAATCAACTTTGCCGGCATCTATGGTCTTTGGATCAGCCAAACTTGCCCTGACCCACACATTACCAGCAAAGCAGGTGTCTTTAGTTTTATCTTTTACCCTAAACTGTTTTACATATTCGGTGTCAATCGACATTGGCAGAATTATGGTATGGCCGGAATATATCACCGAATTGCGCGTATATTCGCTAGAACACACCAACACCAAATCATTATATTTTTTTAGCCATTCATAGTTCCATGGCGTGGAGTTATCGTGTAAAAACACAATCATGTGGTCGCACATTCCAGTAAGCTCACGGCCTACCGTATTCCAGCCACGCCAAGTCTTTACATTTGGTATGATATTCTTGACTATCTCGTTAGAATAGTACCAGCAGCCGTTATACTTGCCCTTGCCGCATTTCTTGCGGATGGCTGCGTATTCTGGGTGGTTGTGGTCAATTATCATCACTGCCTCCATCTAGAATGTGCAGAATACATCCAACACCCAAAGCTACAATAGCTCCACCAATATTACCATTGTGGACACATATTATTGCGACAATACCGGCAATCACTATCATTCTGCACCCTCCAACAAATCTGGATTTTCATGAATGTTGCCAATAACTTCCCGGCTCATGTTAGTCTCGTATAAATCAGAGTGCAAGTTATAGTTAAACCCTTTTGTACCTCTAATCCCCCAACATAGAGTGTCATCATCCCAATAAACCTCGTAATCTTGTTTGATGTCATAATCTTCTACGCCACTGATTGTCTCGGTGATAATGTCTCCATCGTATATCTCTTTGCCGTTCTTGTCTTTTAAGCCGGTGTATTGCTCGACTGTGATGTCTTCGTAATCGTCTGTGTTTAGCCAGGTATCATCGAAAAAATCATCTTGCGTATAAAACACGCAATCTAAATCCGGCAACTCTTTACCGTACCGGTCCATGAACTCGCATTTATACTCATATGTGGGTTTGAACCAAATCCGAAACTTTAATTCTCTACTCATCTTCCCCCCTGTCTTCATCGCGCCACTCGGCTTCACCCATAAAATACAACGAATCCGCCCTCTCTTGCTCAATCATAGCGTCATCTTGCCAACTCATTTTGCCTCCTTATTTGTGCATTTATGCACAGTCACTCTACAAAACCTATCAAGGTCTTCCGGAAAGTCGAAGTCGTCTGTTTCGTCCACCCAAGCTATATCGTGCGCAGGATCAACACACTGCACCGGAAAGTCGTTCATATGCTCATCTTTCACGCCCAATAGCCACCAATGCAAGAACCAATCCTTGGCCGTTTTGATAATCTCTGGGCTAGAATTGAGCTCGTGCAATTCATCGCGCCACCATTCCCAGTCTTCGCAGCGATGCGCATACCCTTCGGCCCATGGCTTACCAGTATACATATTGCGATGTGTAGTAAAGAACTCGTCATATTTGTCTATCGGGCGATGTACCACGGCGCGGATACATTCGGCAGTATAATAGCAGTCGCCATAGAGTATCGTAAACGGCCCTTGTGCTAGGTTTGCTATTTCCTCAAATACTTCGCGCTTGGTTGGGCTTTTCGATATGATTGAATTGGCTTCAGCGTCCTCAAATGGACCGCAGATAAAGATGTCGTCTTTAGGCACCCCTTCTTGGCGCAGCAAGCGGATCATACGGTGCAGTATAGTTTCACCGTCAATCTCAATCAGTTGTTTCGGCACACCTTTATAGTTTTGCCAGCGCGTGCCTTCACCATTGGCTAAAATGTAGTATTTCATTCTTCACCCCCGAAAAGTTCTATTTTCGCTCTTTCGAATGCTTCCTTCCAACTGCACCCACTTTCTTTCTGAATTTTGCAAGCTAGCTTGTCTTCTTTTAGTTTATAAGCTAAATTATTCTCCATCTTCACCTCCTGAAAATAGCAAGTCCAAATCGGCATAAAATTGTTTTGCTTCATCAAAAGTGGCTTTGCGTGAGTTGCATTTACATAAAATCTTCCCCATCTTCTTTTTATAGTCATTGGCCCAACCACAGAATCTAAACCCTTCATCTTTTAGCCTTTTCCAAGCCTTGAGTTTTTCAACAGCTTTTTCGGCTTCTTCTTCGGTTTCAAAGTAGTTACCAATAGATTTTCTTTTTTCATCAGTTTCTTCGTCAAAAGGTTCAACACAACCCAATATATCACCATCAAAATCTATATACCAATAACCCGTTGGTTCTTCGTAATCTTCCCACTCCTCGTTGAGTTCGGCGAGAGATTTATAGGTTCTACACTCACCTAGATTTTTGTATTCTGTATCCCAAGATAAAGTAATTTGTGGTCCATATTTTTCCCTAAGTGATTTTTCGTGACCTAACGACTCCACATCTTTTATCTCCCCAGTTTTCTTATTTCGTAACTTCATTTTTCTTGCCTTTCTTTGGTTCAAGCTTTTTGACGCGTTTCTCAATGGCATCCAACCGCTCTTTTAATTCATCGTAGTCGTCATC
>Ga0310786_10006070_pt1 | contig 16209 bp, 18 predicted proteins | sample AusTroGonzalo_MG_FD_203881 | JGI IMG/M metagenome (GOLD analysis project Ga0310786, IMG submission 203881) | Bovine rumen microbial communities from tropical cattle in Woodstock, Queensland, Australia - Gonzalo_03 (v2) (version 2) | ecosystem: Host-associated > Mammals > Digestive system >... | reverse complement strand
CAATGTTCGTGCAAGGCGAACCGAGTAAGCAGCGAGAGCCATCAAGCTTGCTTGAATGGCCGAGTCGCGTTCGAGGTCGACAAAGTCAGCGCAATGCCAAGCTCGCTTGAGCATTGCCAAGCAGCCGACGAACTTCACGGCGAAGCCGTAATTCTCAATTTTCAATTTTTCATTTTCAATTTATATCATCCCAGACTCACTTCATCATCGCCGTTGTCACCGACGTAAAGTGTTAGACATAAACTTGTAATATAAATGGTCAGAGCGACAGGATGATGTTATCCCATTCGGAGGGGTTGCCATGTTGGCCAGTGATTTTATGATAAAGGCGGCGGCGAATGGCGGAGATGGTGCTCTTGTCGCGCAGCACTAAGGAAGCTATCTGGATAGGAGTGAACTCCAACTTAATCAGGAGGCTCACTTGATATTCCAAGTCGTTCATCTCGCCTAACTGACGCAACAGGGGCAGGAAGTCGGGATTGACCTCTTGGAGCAAAGCTTCAATATCGCTCACATCCGTTTCGGAAAGTGGCTTGCCTCTATCAAGTAAAGCCTGCAGGTGCTTCATCAAGTCGGAACTCTTGATAAGGGCTTCCATATGTGCCCGCTGCTCCTGTTGTATCTCTTTCTCCATGTGTTCACGAAGCAACCGCTGCACACGCTCCAACTTGTGCTTCATCTTCAAGCGATGGAACTGGAACCATGCCACCAGCCCACCAATCGAAAGAACGGCCACCGCCAGCACTCCCAAGAACCACAGCAGCCGTCGTTGACTTTGAAGCCTTAGTTGGGCATTCTCACGCTCATATTGCTGATAATTGTAGAGGGCATTCATGCGGCTCACACTTTCGGCAGCCGTCATACGACGCAACGAGTCGGATAGTAGGCGGTATTGGTCGAAATAGTCCAAGTAATCTTCCGAACTATGCTTATGTGCAGCAATCTGTGTCAGTCCGTTGTAGGCATCAAGTTGCACTTGTAAGTCTGAGGCCTCCGTCATTTCGCTGAAATATGTAGCAGCTTCTTCCAGATTACCCTCTCGCAGCAGGATATTGGCGTAGATATCAAGCAGGGCAAAACGGTCTTGTCTGCCTGCTCGTGGGAGGGCTTTTTGAATCAACGGCAGGGCTTCATCATTACGTCCCATGCGACTGAGCAAAGCTGCCAATTGTGCCCGTATCAGACTGATAGATGCTTCATCTCCACACTGTGTGGCCCATTGTGATGCCTGTTGAAGATAAAGCAATGCACTGTCGGGTTGATGCATCACCCGATGGGTGAAGGCTATGTCACGCAAGTCGAGGATGGTTCCCAGCGTATCATGGGCGATAGAATCGAGCCGATAAGCTTCGCGATACATCTCCAAAGCTTGCGGGAAGAGTGATTGGTCGAAATAGACCTCGCCTATCTGTGCATAAAGTGCTGGATTCACCTCATCATCTTCTGCTTCCAAACTTTTCTGGAAAAACGACAATGCCTGTGGCGCATTGCCCAAGTCGCGATATACACGCCCAGCATAGTAATAAGTCTCCGCCAACAATCGCTCATCACCCCCGTTTTCGTAATAATCTACCAAATCGAGTATCATACTGTCGGAAGTATGGGTGATATAGGCCTTGTCTGCTGCCTTGAGGCACAGCAGTTGGTAATAGCGTTGCGAGGCTTCGGGAGCTGTCTGCATGTCTCGTTCCAGTTTGGAAAGTAGTGATAATGCCGCCTCTGGTTCCACCAATGTAAGGCTGTCTGCCTGCAGCAAGGCCGAGGGATAAACAGGTTTGCGGTGGCAAGTCACCAAGACTGCCAGCCCCAGCAATAATAGCAATATGATATGGAAACGGCGCATGGCTATCACTCCTCATTAATCATAATAAGGTCTTCGATATCCAGTGTGAATCCCATGGCAGCTCCCCGCCCACAATCGGGCTTGTAGAAATAATAGTCAAAACGGATAATCTGTTTCAAGTAACTTTTATGAAAGCAATAGAGATTACCTAAGCTGAAGAAGCTGTCTTGATAGAAGTAGGGATGGCTCCCGTTCTTCAGCCAAACACGCAGTGTAAGATAGGAGTGGTGATACCATGTCGCATTTATATCATCGCCAAAATAGAAGCGGAAATTATAGTAATCAGTATCATTGTCTTTGTTTACGACATAGAGGTCGCCAATCTTCAGCTCTGCTAAGGGATCAAGATAGCCGATTCGGAATTCTTCATTCTCCGCCAGATCACGACGGTCGTGTCCTTTTTCCCCGTAATTCTCTGTCACATCCACTTGGCCTTTTGATGTGCGTGGTTTGGTTCCTCGCTGTGCATCCATGGCAGACTGATAGTCCTTTAGCAGTGCTTCGCGCTCTGTTTGCTCCTCAATAGCTTGTAGAGCTTCAGGCTCACCACAGGAAGTGAGCATTCCGACGAGTATCAGCCATAACCAATATGTTCCTTTCTGCTTTTTCATCGCATCAGATTATAAAACACCTCACAAATATAGATTCTTGACATCAAACCACCAAAAAATCTGTCCTGAAATATGTATGTAAACCAGTTTACAAATGCGTGTAAACCTTTTTAATGAGAGACGGTGGATTATTCAACTCGTTTATCGTCATTTGTAAACCAAAAAATTTGTATGCCTCTGTCCGGGATAATAATTTTGAAATTGAAAAAATCATACAAACTATAGAACTATGATACTATTCAGATTATTTGGGGTGATGGGACTCATGGCAGTCCTTACCCTCAGTTTTACGGCTTGCAGCAAGAGCGATGAGCCTGTTGCAGTGGAAGAAGAGGTGTATATGGAGGGAACATTGCCCAAGAATATACATGTGGGTATGTTGTATCCCGTGAGTCATGACAAGAAGACCGACAAGTGTACTTTCAAGTTATATTTGGGAGAGAATCCTCCCCAAGAGCTGATTGATGCATTGGAACTTGGAACAGTGAATGTCCTATTCTATGACAGATACGGGGATATCTACGATAAGAACTACTATGGATTCCAATACGACCCAGTGACGGGAACCAATAAAGATGGGTTGAATACCTGGATAACAGAAAAAATGAGAACCGAGTTCCGCCATGAGAATACCATCACGCTCTCTTGTGCTGCTTGTGAGCTTATTGCCAAATTCAGGATTAAGTTTAGTGTCCCTGCCTTGTTTGAATACTATCCTGAACTATTGGATCTGGACAATGTGGAGCCGTATATCACCACATGGCCAGAAGAAGGGGTACTGGAGGGTGGAACCATCAATCAAAGCTGGTCATCGCCACATCATTGGTACTTTTGAACATTAACGCTTCGCCTTGAATAAACTAACCTTACTGATACATAGATGAAAACGAAGATTCTCATACCTCTTATTGTAGGGCTATTGCTCACCACCCTGCCCCTCAGTGCCCAAAACGTGGTACTGACGGGGCGGGTGACAGATGTCCAGACGGGTGAACCGCTCATCGGTGTGACAGTCTATCACACCCAGCGACGCACTGGAACTACCACAAATACTACTGGACACTATACCATCACACTGCCCAGCCAAAGAGCTTTGGAACTGGTGTTCAGCTATGTGGGATATGCTACCGAGACAAAAGAAATCACACTGACCCATGACCAAACACTGAACATCCAACTCAGACCCAGCGCACAGAGCTTGGGCGAAGTGCAGGTGTACGGCTCGCGTCGCAACTTCGGGGCTCAAAGCTCACAGATGAGTGCCATAGCCGTGAGTGCAGAACAAATCAGACGTATACCCGTATTGCTTGGCGAGACAGATGTGCTGAAATCGCTACAACGACTGCCTGGCGTACAGTCAAGCGGTGAGGGTAGGGCTGGCATCCACGTGCGTGGCGGTGAAAACGACCAGAATCTCTTCTCTATAGATGGTATCACGCTCTACAATCCCCAACATTTGCAAGGCTTCACTTCGGCCATCAATGCCGATGTGGTGAACGATGTGGTGCTCTACAAGGGAGCCTTTCCCTCCAGCTTCGGTGGCAGGCTCTCCAGTGTGGTGGATGTATCGCTGCAGGAAGGCGACTTTGAGAAAACCCGCGCCAGCATCACGGCAGGCATGTTGGCCTCACGCTTCCAGATGGACGGACCGCTGTGGAAGGGCCATACCTCTTATAATATAGCAGCCCGTGTGTCATACTTTGCTGCCATCGTAAAACCCATGCTGAAGGAGGTAATTTACGACAATCCTGGCCAGATGAACGATTTCAGCCATATGCGCTACTTCGATGTGAATGCCAAGATTACCCACCGATTCTCGGAGAAAGCCAAGCTGTCGGCCGTCTTCTACATGGGACAGGATGCCAACAATGCCACGCCTACCGAGACCACCCAGCACTACAAGTATGACAAATGGGTGTGGAATCAGAAGAAGAATGAATACGAAAGCGCAGCGCAAGGCTACATCGACAAAAGTAACCGCAGCCAGACCACCAACCGTTGGAACAACCTCTTAGGTGGATTGCACTACACGCTTCAGTTCTCACCCTCGCTACGCCTCGATCTCTCGGCCAGTTACAGCAACTATGACTACCGACTAAGCTACGATACCCACACAGAGCACTACGTAGGTATAGACATCTGGAATCACGGGCATGACGGGGCAGAGACCTATTCGCAGGAAAATGTGGACAACAATACCGTATATCGTTCCAAAGTGGAAGACCTTGGCGCCAGGGCAGAGCTTACCTATACGTGGGAAGATAAGCACGAAGTACATGCTGGTGTGCAAGCCAGCAGGGTACAACTCACTCCTTCGGTAGATTCCTATCACTATGAATACCACCAGCAAGCGCTGGCCGATACGATGGTGTGGAAAGTAGGATTGGGAGACGAACGCTACAAGTTCAATGAAATCACCAAACAGAACAATCTGGCAGGCAAGCAACGGCTGAACAACTTTGCTGCCTACATAGAAGATGATTGTAACCTCACTCCTTGGCTTAAGACCAACATAGGTGTGCGTCTGCAAGGCTATCAGAGCGACGGGGAGACTAAGATAGCCGTGGAACCACGTGCATCCCTGCGCCTGCTCCTGGGCAAGGGAATGTCGGTGAAGGCTTCCTATGCCCGCATGACGCAAGGCATGCAACTGCTCACCAATGGCAATCTGGTCACACCTTCGGAAATCTGGGTACCTCTCTACAAAGGGATGGACATAGGTACCTCCGACCAAGTGTCATTGGGCTACAACTACGATTTTAGCAAGGGCATACAACTCTCCATTGAGGGCTACTACAAATGGCTTGACGGTGTGATAGACTATCGTGAGGGAACCACCTTCATGGGTGCCCACCAATGGAGCGATCTTATTGCCCAAGGCAAGGGACGTGCCTTTGGCGTGGAGGTGATGGTGCAGAAGACCTTTGGTAATACTACGGGCTTGGTAAGCTACACCTGGAGCAAGTCGCTCCGCACCTTCGACCGTGAAGGTATGGAACTGAACAATGGGCGCGAGTTCTATGCCGCGGGCGATCGTCGTCACAATTTCAGCGTCAGCATCATGCAGCGCCTGAGCAAGAACTGGAACCTTTCTGCTGCTTGGACCTACCAGACAGGCCGACGTGCCTCACTGGCCAGCAGCACTTTCAGCAGTGGCATGTTCGACGAGTATAACAATTACTATCCGCAAAGCTCCGCTGCCTATGACATAGACTATACGCAGAATCCTGCCTACTCCGACCGCACTATCAGCTACGAGGCCGACAGCTATTTTGGCCACTTGGTGCGCCTGAATACCTACCATGAGCGCAACAGCTACGTGATGCCCGCTGTGCATCGCTTGGATGTGAGCCTGAGCCATCACGGCAGCATTGGCATAGGCGAAATGATCTGCGACATAGGTATCTACAATCTCTACAGTCAGCAGAACATATCTTCTATCTATTGGGGCTACAAAAACAACCGCCGTGCCTTGCACGGTGTGTGTCTTTTTCCCATTATGCCTTCCATCAGTCTAACATTAAAACTCTGAATTGCTATGAAGACCTTATATACCATCAGCCTGCTACTGCTTTTGTTTATAGGTACTGCCTGTGAGCGTACCATCGACTTTGAGGGCCCCAAGGAGGAAACTGCCAATGATATGGTGGTCAATGCTTTGGCTGTGGAGGGCGGCAGGCTTACCGTGTTTGTGAACCGTGCGTACCTGGTAAATCAAACCCCCACGCAATACTATGACTACGACCACGCTGTGTTTGCCCGCGACGATATGGCTGCAGACTATGCCTTGCCTTTCTACGGGCAGCGCACCGCCATTACCAATGCACAGGTGACCGCCGTGGTAAATGGTAAAGACAACTATGAACTGTTTTTCGATGCCGACGAGTTGGCCTTTCAAAGCGACTATGTGCCTCGTGAGGGTGACCACATCGTGGTGACGGCAGCACAAGGCAAAACACTGGTTCGTGCAGAGACCGTCGTACCCGCCAAACCGAAGATAGAGATTCTGAACCATGAGGTGATCAATGAGAATCCTTATTCAGAGATCAATGGATTGCTGAATCCTGCAGAAAAAATCATGCGCCTCACCTGTCGCATCAGCGATGCTGGAGGCAAGCAGTACTACCGGTTGAGGGTACGTAGCGAGGTGAGTCAAACCAATATTGATCTCCATAAAGATCAGTATTCCTGGTATGTGATGCAGGATGTGTATTTCTCTGAAGATGAGCTGTTCGTAGATCATCGTCTCACTTCCAACTTTGGAGGTTGGCCAGCCTATTTCAGCACGGTCTTCGACAATACACTAATGCGAGGGAGTGCTTACACTTTCAGCCTCGATGCTTTGGAGGCTATGCCCACTTTGCCCTACCGTAACACGGATTTGGAAACTAAGAAGGAACTTGTGCCCATCCCCTCACGCGTGATGGTGGAACTTCAGTCTATCAGCCCTGACCTATATCGCTACCTGAAGTCGGTGCAACTCTATCGGGTAGCCGAAGTCGATGCTTTCTCCGAGCAGGTTCAGATATACAGCAACGCCGAGAATGGTTGGGGTATTCTCGGCGCACTGAGTTATGATAGGCACTATATTAATTTTGAAGACTGATATTTACGCAACACAGAGCCCAACTAAAATCCTGCCGAAGTTCTTCGGCATGATAAGGTTTGAGTAATGTGGGTGTGCATTATTTTTTGAACTAATTGAACCTAATTGAACCTTGCGGGAAGTCTCCACACAAAGAGAGATTGGGAGTCTATGGCATAGAGAGCCTCACTGCGTCACAAACACTCTCCAACTGCCTTCCTTCTCTCCGCGTTCCACATACTTCTTATGAATCAACTGATCCAGGAGTTTCTGTATCGCCGTCACACTGATGGCTGTAATCGCCTTCATGTCTGCCAAAGTCAGTGTAGGCTCTGTACGCATAGCATTCAGTATCTTCGAATAATTAGGAGTCCGGAATGCAATCCGCTCACCATCATACCACCATATATTCTCATCTCTCTCACTCACAAACAGCACGTCATTATACACCTCAGTGGCAACCAGTTCATTGAAGTACTTCAGAAATGGGCGGATATCCCGAATGTCGGCATGAGCACCGTCACTTGGCACGGGCCCCACTTCAATGTCTGCCCGATGGAGAGCCTCTATATATTCGCTCTTATTACGGCTGCGTACCACAATCATCGGGTAGTCATGGCGTGTCAGGATGAAGTTTACCAGCAGTCGGGCTATGCGCCCGTTTCCATCCTCAAACGGGTGAATACGAATATACCTATAGTGGAACAAAGCTGCCAGTTCCACAGGCGATAGTTTCCCTTCCTGCTCTGCTGCATTGTACCAATCAACCAAATCTGTCATCAGTCCTGGAGTCTCCGCTGGTGAGGCATATTCAAATCGGTCTCCGCATCGTGTAATCACGCTATTGGGTCGTGTCTTGTACTGACCGGCATGGATAACATAACTTGTCTGCTGGCCATCAGGGAGATTGCGATGCACGGTGTAGTCTTCCCGAAGTAGTGTCTTATGAAGTGTACGGATAAAGTTCTGAGTCAGTGGCATCTGCTTCACGGCTGCTTCCTCAGTCATCATCTTCAGCCCCACGTTACTGGCGGTCATTTCTTGCACGTCTCTCACATCTGCTTCCCCGATCACCTTGCCGAACAAGAGCAGAATCTCCGTCTGCCCATAGGTCAGTGTATTGCCTTCGAGGTGATTGCTGTTGTAGTTGAAGTCCACAGTGAAACGACGGCTAAGCCTCTCCCTGTCTTTTTCCGACAGCGGCTGCAATCCCCGCCATGCTTCCAATGCTTTCTTGACATTCAGATACTTCATACGTCCAATTTTTCTGCGAATATACAAAAAGTTTTCAAAATGGTTATAATGACACAACCTTTTTTGTGTTTTTACCGCAAGATTGTCTATATTTTAATGCCAATAATACGATATTCCCTCCGATTTTATCAGAAAAGGGCCTCATTGCATAAATGAAATAGGCTCCCCTTCCGATGTGGGGAGCCTATGTTTTTTCAAGCAGGACATGAGTCCTAAGTGCTTATAGCAGGTGCATGCAGCTTGATACGCCCAAGCTGGTGGCTATGGCCGTCAGGATCGCTATGACGGTCTGAATCCAGAATTTTACTTTATCGTTTTTCATAATTGTTTTTTTTAAGTTACTCGTTTGTTATTCTTTTCTTGTTAAAAAAAGAACCAAAAGAAGAGCCGCCGACTGCACTTGCGCAGCTAAAATTCTATCCTTTCTGCCTAAAGCGCAGAAACTCACTTCGCTTCGCTCCATTCAAACAACACCACGCTTTTTAACGGCAGAAAGCACAGAATTTCTTTACGCTGCTCCAGTGAGGTCGGAAGTTTAACAACATTGAACATTAAGGCTTCGCCTTGAAGTTCGGCGACGGCTCGGCAATGCTCAAGCAAGCTTGACATTGCGTTGACTTTGTCGACCTCGAACGCGACTCGGCCATTCAAGCAAGCTTGATGGCTCTCGCTGCTTACTCGGTTCGCCTTGCACGAACTTTGAGCATTGAACATTGAGCATTAAGGTCGGACCTAAATCAAAATTGAAAATCCTTATAATCCTTATAATCCGAGTTTTATTTAATTCTCAATTCTCAATTCTCAATTCTCAATTCCTGAAAATCCTTATAATCCGTGTTTATAAAGATTCATGCCGCATGGTGTCAGCCCAGGCTTACACCGTCATCGTCGCCGTTGTCACCACCGCCATTGTCAGTTGAGCCACTGTTCTCAGTGCCACCACCATTGTCGGTGCTGCCGCCGTTCTCGGTTGAACCGCCATTCTCAGTGCCGCCGCCGTTCTCGGTTCCACCGTTCTCAGCATCACCAGCATTCTCATTATCCTCCACTTCGGCTTCGTCTTTGGAAGATACCTGCTTCACCAGCTTGCCGTCCTTGTCGTAGCAGGTGATGTTGATGCCGGTATCCTTGAGTTCGTTCTTGATATCCACGCTGGGCGTGAAGATCACGCGGCGCGAGGTGATGAGCTTGGCACTCACGTCCTCTACATCGGCCACGCTGGAGGCGCGCACACCGAAGCGCATGGTTCCCAGTCCGGGCACGGCCACGCTGTGACCTTCGGTGGCCCAAGCCTTGATCACCTCACCGATGGCTTCCCAAGCAGCGTTGAGCGCTCCCTTCTGGATGCCGCTGCGCAACGAGGCTTCCTGAATCACCTTCTTCTGGCTCAGCGTGTTGTACAGCTGCGTCTGCATCACGTAGCGATAGGTGTCCACATACTTTCCGATCTTCTGCAAGGTCTGTCTTGCGATTACTTTGATTGACATAGTTTTAATACATTAAACATTGAACATTGAACATTGAACATTAAAAAACATCAAGGCTTCAAGGTTGCGCGCATTTCCCTGCTGCCTATATAGGTAATTTACAAAATCGGAGAGGCGTTGTCAATACCTTGGTCTATCTTTAATGTTTTTTAGGAAATGGAACCAATTGGAATCATGGGATTTCTCGATTTCACGACAGGTGTTTTTTGAGGTGTAGGGAAGTCGGATTTGAGAAGATTCATCCAAAACACAAAAAAAAGGCAATCTTCACAGACAGCCTTTTCAATTGAGCTTTTTTTGTATCGCCATACAAAAAAATAGCGTTTTGATAATGTTTTGTTTCATTAAAACACCGCAAATATAAACAGATTTTTCTTACCCACCAAAGAAATTATGGAATTTCTTTCAGAAAACAGCAGAATATTCAATCGTCCTGCGTTGGCAGCTCCCCCTATGCACTACGTGTGCCTGTTTCAACGCTCGCGTGAGGAAAATTTTTCTTCCTCGTGAGGTAAGTAAATCTCACGAATTAGAATTGACAAAATGTCACCTGCTCTGGGGTGGATAATCTTTCATTTTTCTACCCCCCAATGTGGGATGATGAGACCGTGAAAAAATTGTCGGCAAGGTTCAATTAGGTTCAATTAGTTCAATAAATTTTGTGCCTATGGTCAATGAGATGAAACCTGCGCACAAATTTTTATATTTATATGTATATAAATATAAATATATAATTTAAGTAAAATTCAGTAGAAGAAGCACCGCCAAGAGGGGTGCTTGGAAAAGATTGAACTAATTGAACCTAATTGAACCTGACTGAATCATACACACACACGACGGATATTGGAAAACATCTCCCGTAAATTGACAAAATGATATATCTTGATTTTAACACATTTGTCTTTTATTTCGCTGAATATCAATAAGATATAATACATATAACCTTTCTGATTTAAATTTCAGAATGTAAAATTATTTTAGAAAAAATTTTGCAAGACGTTAGTTATATCCAATTATTATCCTTACCTTTGCCGAACTTTAGGATTTGGTCTTATATCTATTCGTATTTATCGGTCCTCATCAAAAAGTATATTATCTAACCGCTCAAAAAAAGATAATTATGAGCAAAAACAAAAACCGCCAGTTTGCTAAGGCAACAGGCAAATTGAACAACGGTGAGGTATCACATCGAAACATGGTACGGAGTTTTGAAGAAAGGCTTATTCAGTCGATTTGTAAACGGATGGGAAACTTCTGTAGTACAGTGAATTACCATTATTACACTGTAGAAACGGGGGCTACGCTGAATCATGCCAGTGGCAATCAGACCATTCACATGGCTGAGGCTGGCAATACACCCCAAGAGGGTGCAGCGATGGTGCCAGTGCAGCCCATGGCAGCACCTACGGCAACGGATTGTCCGATGGCACAGGGCAGTCCTAATCCATCCGCAGCACCGATGGCGGCGGGAAGTTCTAAGTCGCTATCTGCACCGATGGCACAGGGAAGTCCTAATCCACTCGTCGCACCGATGGTGGCGGACAATCCTCCAGTGACGACCGCTACCCCTGAGGTGGTTGCAGACAGTGATGAACCCTCGTGCGACACGATTATCAAGCGTGTCATCCTCATGTTGATGGAATTGAAGAAAAAGGGGGAATACCTGTTTTACTCCAAAAGCCACTGGGTAAGCATCTTCCGCATCTTGGTGGATTACTATGGATTTCCGCAGTCCATCAACCAGTTCTGCCAGCGCATCCAACAGATGGGTGATGACTTCCGCATCCCCTGTACCTACAATGCCCTTTCGCGCATCGATGGCATCTTGGGCAAGAGCTTCAGCAAGTGGGACATGAAGGAATGCGACAGCGACCGCTTGTCTTATTTTGCCGTGAAACTGGAAATCGCCACCACTTTCAAGGCTATGCTGAAGCAGGAGTTTGGCAACTGATCCCGTGGGCAGTAGTACCCCGCGTTGCATGAAAAAAGGGTGAGTCCATGTAGGCTCACCCTTTTTGATACCGATTACTACTGTAAGGTGTCATTTGCAGTGCTAACTTATTTAATAGGGGCTCTAAATCCTATAGGATCTAATGTCCTTTGTTCTGCTCCTCCTGACACACATTCCAATTCTTCTTCACTGAGTTTCTGCTCCTTCACTTGGTCGTCGATTTCGGCCTGCCCGACTTGCTCCTTGTTTTCTTCTGTTGCCATAATATATTAGATAAGTTTAAATGTACCAACATGACTCAATGCTGCATCGATAGCTGCAAGCAAGTGTTTCAATCTTCTCGGGTCTTTATCATTCGTGCATCCATTCTCCTAATAGTTATTTGTTGCAAATATAAAGAAAAAAAGTTGATGTTTCCGAGAAGTTGCAAAAAAAAATAGAGATGTTGCAAAGCTGATGCAAAAAAATGAGAGATGTTGCAACGCTGATGCAAAAAAAGGGGAGATGTTGCAAAGCTGATTGCAAAATCAAGGGAGATGATTGCGAATGATTCTTTCTCTAAGTCCCACGTCATATACTTGCCCTACCTTTGCCTCGTCGAAAGACAATTGACCATTGACTATTGAGAATCATGGCGAAGTCGTAATTTTCAATTTTCAATTTTCAATTTATTAAATGTTTAACTGAGAGGAGGCGATGCAGCAGGGAAGTCATCGATGTGAAAATGGGCCCAAATTTTCTGACGCTGAACTGACGCTCGCAACTCTTTAAAATTATGAGAAAGATTTTGACGAAAGTATTCAACTTTGACACCAAGACCCGCTACGAGGTGGATGGTAGTATGACAATCGAGCCGGAAAGCTGGCATGAGGGTGAGAAAATAGCTAAGTATGCGCACAAGTTCCGTGCGCTGGTACACCTTTACAACGACGGACGCGCGAAGGTGACCCGCATGGACCAGCTGCCCACCGACAACCATCGCTACGAGCAGCTTTTCTGCGAGAACGGCAAGGGCTATGAAGCCATTGTGCGCCGCACGCAGGAGAAGATCGTGATCCGCATTGCGGTGACCAAATTCCTCACCTGGCGTGAAATACGCAAGCTCGTGCATGAGGTCTATCTCATCGTGGCAGCATTCCTGAAGTCATTTAAAGAGGAATGAACTTTATTATTAATAATGTAATAATTGGATAATATGAAAACTATGATACAGAGAATAGCGAATGTAGCGGATGAGGGTCAGCGCATGACCTCATTGGAGATTGCGGAACTGACGGGTAAGCAGCACAAGAATGTGATGCGAGACATCCGGAATATGGAGGATGCATGGGAAAAAGTACAAGGGCTGAAATTTCAGCTCTCGTTCAGAACGCTTGATTTACCTAAGGGTGGAAGGAAACAGTGCCGCCGAGAATCAAAACGAAGTTTTAATTTTCAATTATTTTAAAAATGAGTATTTATCACATAAAAATAGAAAACGGTAAGAAGAAAATGATTGCCGTGACATCGGAAGAACAGTATCGTAGATTGAGAGGTTCCCGAACGCAGAAGATCAGAGTGAAGAAAGCCCGTGACGGACAGCCCATCTTCTGGGGCAAGAACTCAGACGGTTCCGTGCGCTGGGTAGAGGCCAAGACCAAGTTGGAGCAGTTCAACTACTCCTGCCTGCCCAACGAGGATGGCACCCTCGCTGGCAGCACCCGCCTGTCAAACAGTGTGGGCATGGACATTGATTTGGAGCGTGGTGCAGACGAGAGCCAGGAGCAGTTCCAGGCACGTTTGGAGGAGATTCCAACCCGCGTGTTGGCCAAGAAAGACGAACTCGGCCTACAGATGCTGGAGCGCAGTGCCACCAAGGGCTACCACCTCGTGTTCACCCGCCGTTTGGATCTCAACCAAGAGGAAAACCTCATTTGGGCAAGCCAGCTGCTGGGCGTGAAGTTCGACGACAATGCCAAGGACATCACCCGCGTGTTCTTCACCACTACCGACAGCGCGGAGGATTTGCTCTTCCTGAGTAAAGATCTCTTTGTAAATGAGGGAGTGCAAGCGAAGGAAGAATCCCCTGCGGAAGGAGAAGCCGATAATGTTCACTTTTCCGAGCAGCAAGGAAACAGGAACGTACTTCTCGGCAAAGCCGTAATTTTAACCTGTTCCGCTCCCCGCGACTACGTGGTCAAAGCCCTCGAAGAGCAATTGGGCGGCGCACCGGTACACGGTTCGCGCAACAACTTCATCTTCGCCATGGCATGCCACCTTATACATCTGTATGGCAACGCCCCTGCCACCATCAGCCTGTTGGTGCCCCAATACGGCGAGCGCACGGAACGCTGGCGCAGCACCATCGAAAGTGCCTGCCGCACCGCCAAGTCGGCACAGGTGCCCGATGTGCTGAAACGCGCCATCAAGGTGGCGGAGGCCAGGTATCAGCTTACCAGTGAAGCGACTGCTGCAGGCGGAAACACTGACAACGCAGCTCCCGCACTGCCCGAGCAGCTACCGCCCCTCATCGCCCACCTCACCTCCAAGGTACCCGACATCTAAAAGCCAGCCGTGGCAGTGTCGGTATTCCCAGCCCTGGGGGCGCATCTGAGCGGCGTGAAGTTCCGCTACATCGACAATGTGGAGCATGAGGCCACTTTCATGTGTGTGCTTATGGCACGCATGAGCTCGGGCAAGAGTTGTGTGAACAAGCCCATAGAGCATATCCTGGCCGACATAGAGCAGCGTGATGCCGAGAACCGCCGACGTGAACAGGAGTGGAAGTCGAAACTCAACACCAAGGGGGCCAACAAGGAGAAGCCCCAGCGCCCCGACGACCTGTGCATACAGGTGCTGGTGAGCGACATGACCAATGCCGCCTTCGTGCAGCGGTTGCAGGATGCGGGCGACAAGTTCCTATACACCGTGATGGACGAGATTGAGCTGCTCGACCAGTTGAAAACCTCCGCCCGAGGGCAGCAGGTGAGCCAGATCATCCGTCTGGCATTCGACAACGGTTACTACGGTCAGGAGCGCGTAGGCAGTCAGAGCGTGACCGCCAAGGTGCGCGTGCGCTGGAACTGGAATGCCAGCACCACCATCAGCAAGGGGAAGCAGTATTTCGGCAAATCCATTGCCGACGGCACCCTCTCACGCCTCACCTTCTGCACCATCCCCTTGGTGCGTGATGCCGAAATACCGTGCATAGGAACCTACGACGATGAGTTTGGCGAAGTGCTGAAACCTTTTATCGACCATCTCAACGAGGCCGAGGGCGAGATACGCTGCCATGAGGCGGAGGAACTCATCCGGCAGCTGCTGGCCGAAACACGCCAGAAAGCGGTGCTGAGCGACGATGAAGCTTTCGAGATACTGAGCTTCCGCGCCCTGGTCATCGCCTACCTCAAGGCCATGACCCTCTATGTGGCGCACGGCGCGGAGTGGAGCGAGGAGATTGCCGACTTTGTGCGCTGGAGTTTCGAGTACGACATGTGGTGCAAGATGGCATTCTTTGGCGACCAACTTGACAACGAACTCAACGGCGAGGTGGTGAGGCTCAAGCCTGGGCGCAAGAGCCTGCTATCCATACTGCCCGACAAGTTCACGGTGGACGACGTGATTGTGGTGCGCAAGGCGCAAGGCAAGAACGGCAACTATACGGATATGCTGCACAACTGGATGGTGCGCAAGTATGTGCGCTACAACAACGAGGAGCGCAAGTACGAAAAGATTCAGCATGGTTCAAATAGGTTCAATTAGTTCAACTTTTTTTAAACATATACTATGATATCAAGAGGAATGCGGAACAACAATCCGCTCAACATACGCCACGGCCAGAGCCGTTGGCAGGGAGCTGCCGCCGTGCAGACCGACTCCCAGTTCGTGAAGTTCAGCAGCATGGCCTATGGCTACCGCGCCGCCTGGAAGATCTTGCAGACCTACCACCGCTCACTGCCCAAGGAGGGTAAGACTTTCTGCCTGAGCAACATCATCCACCGCTGGGCACCGCCCTTGGACGGCAACGACACCCGTGCCTATCTGCATCGCGTGATACGCTACACCGGCATCGCCGGTATGCGTCCGCTGTCGGAGCCTTGCAGCGTGGGTGGCTTCAGCAGCCTGCAGCCCGTCATCGTGGCCATGACTTGTGTGGAGTGTGGCATCAAGCCCGAGGAAGTTCCAGTCTCTGCCATCCTGCGAGGCTATCAGCTGGCATTTCCGAAGGTGAAGTTTTCAGAATTGAAAATTGAAAATTGAGAATTACTCGTTCATTCTTGTCAAAAACGAACCAAAGAATACTTGAGCAAACCGAATGCAATCAAGCTTGCTTGAATTGCTGAGGTGCAGCCAAGTTTATGCAAAGGTTCACCGGCTGCTTGGCAATGCTCAAGCGAGCTTGGCATTGCGCTGACTTTGTCGACCTCGAACGCGACTCGGCCATTCAAGCAAGCTTGATGGCTCTCGCTGCTTACTCGGTTCGCCTTGCACGAACATTG
>Ga0310786_10006068_pt1 | contig 16213 bp, 3 predicted proteins | sample AusTroGonzalo_MG_FD_203881 | JGI IMG/M metagenome (GOLD analysis project Ga0310786, IMG submission 203881) | Bovine rumen microbial communities from tropical cattle in Woodstock, Queensland, Australia - Gonzalo_03 (v2) (version 2) | ecosystem: Host-associated > Mammals > Digestive system >... | reverse complement strand
CCATGCTTTCCAGGATTCCTATAAAAGTTGGTTTCATTAAGATTGCTCAGCATGGAACTGATATACTTGTTCATCTCAGCATACTGCTCCGTGCTTTTCACTTCTTGATGGAAGGAAGATATCTTTAGGAAATGATCGTCCACGAAATCCAGCGTCTCGCCCTCCAGCGCACGCTGGAAGTGGCGATAAAAGACATTATTGGATACTTTGTCGAAAATCAGGTGGTGGATTACAGACAGCAGATAACACCGACCCAGAATCCTTACGATGATATGACGTGACAGGCTGCAGTACAGGTCGAAGCCAGATGTCAGAAGCGATAGAATCTTTAGCGGGTTCAGTCCGCCCTTCATCACGGCTGGTTTATCGCCCCTCACCATATATGGAACACCGTCCTTCAAGGCCACATGCATGGTCAGAACGGGATGCGCAGTAAACACGGTGTCCAATGCATTCTTGATTTGCTCATCAGTATATTTCCCGTCTATGGGAATGAGGGATGGAATTAGGTAAGAATCATATTTACCGAACTTTACAATGTCATGGTAGATGAACATCTGCGTATTATTCAGCGGACAGCCGCTCTCTATCGAATATCTATTCAGATTGACAGAAACACCCTTCACATTACTTGCAATGGCAGCGGGCGTTCGCAGGCTAAGGACATCAGCCACCGTGACGCCCATCTTGCCCAAGGAGAAAACCAGCTTGAGGGCTGCCAAAGAATCACCACCAAGATGTACAAAATCGTCGTTCACACTTATCTTCTTCTGGTTCAACACCTTTTCAAAGCCGCTGACGATAAGCTTTTCAAGTTCATTTCGTGGTGCTATATAACCAGCGTGCTGCAGTGTTGGTTCTGGCAACCTTCGCCGATCCACCTTGCCATTGGGTGTCAGGGGCAGTGCGTCCATCTGCATGTATGCTGTCGGCACCATATATTCGGCCAGTGTGAGAGTCAGGAACTGGCGCAGCTCGCCGGCATCGACCATAGTATTACCGTCTGCCGTATAGTAGAGACACAGTGTGTCTGTGTTCCCTATAGGCCTGATGACAGCCACCGCCTGACTGATGCCCTCAAACTTGGAGGCGCAACTTTCTATCTCGCCAAGTTCGATGCGATAACCGCGCAGCTTCACCTGTGTATCCTGCCGTTCGATGTATTCCAGCTGACCTTCAGCGTTCCAACGGCACAGGTCGCCAGTACGAAACATACGGACGGGCGTTCCGTCATCGTCTGTCGGAAGGAAGGGACAGTAGCAGAACTTCTCAGCCGTCAGTTCGGGCTGACGCCAGTAGCCACATCCTACCTGTATGCCGGCAAAGCAGAGTTCGCCTTCAGCACCATGAGGCACAAGCCGTCCCTGCTTGTCGATAATGAAATGATAGCAGTTGGCAACAGTCCGTCCGATGGGAATGTTGGTGACTCGGCAACCGGGTTGGATTCTATAGTATGACGTGTCGTCCGTACATTCCGTTGGTCCATAGGCATTGATAATCTCGATATGGTCGCTGAAGACACCTGTCAGCTTCTCACCACCGGCAGTCATGAACCGTACAGGCAGGTCATCATATCTATTGAGCAACAAGGCAGCCATAGATGTGGTGTATCCTCCACCTGTAATCTGATGCTCAAACAGGAAGTCGCGGATGGCAGCCAGATCTTTCCTGATGCCTTCGGGCATGATATGGAACGAGCCTCCTAAGGTCAGGACGGGGAACAAGTCTTGAATATGGGCATCGAAGGAAAAGGAACGATGGCCGCTGATACGGTCGTCGGTCGTCAGGTGCTCCATGTCGATGATGACGTTGATAAAGTTCCAGAGGCCAGCCTGATGGAGCACAACACCCTTAGGCTTTCCCGTAGATCCTGAAGTGTAGATCATGTATGCCAGCCCGTCGGCAATACTCAGATCAATAGGAGAGACGGCCTGGTTGAAATCGGTATCTGCCATGAACTGGCTGTCAACGACCACTTTTGCCTGACAGTCGCGGAGCATATATTGCTGTCTTTCCTCTGGGTATTCCAAATCGATGGGCACGTAGGCGGCACCGACTTTGTGGATGGCTATGACGGCAAGAGGGAAGGCAATGGTGCGGTCGAGCATGACGGCCACGAAGTCGTTGGGCTTGACACCGCTCGCTATCAGCCTATGCGCAAGTACGTCGGAACGGCGCGACAGCTCTCTGTAGGTCAGGCTGTCATGAGCGTCGGCCACGGCCAGACGGTCGGGATGCTGGCTGGCACACTGCTCGAAAGCCTTCACAAAGGTCATCTGCGGGTCGATGTCCAGATGTTTGCCACTGCCAAGTTCTGTCAGCAGGACCTGGGCTTCCGCGGTAACTAAGGGAAGTTCCGTGAGCAGTCCGTCGGGCATGGCCACCATATTTCGGACAATGGTTTCAAAGGTGTCAGCCACCTGCTCCATCTGCTGCCCATTGTAGAGTGACGTGTCGTAGGTGAAGGTCAGACGTAATGCTCCGTCAGCTTCTGGACTGATGGCTATGGAGAGTTCACCAAACGGCTCCTCCTCCATCTGAACGGGTTTGATGTTCCATTTGTGGTTGGCGAGCGTAGAAAGGGTATCGCCAAGCGGATAGTTCTCGAATGCCATCACAGACTGGAACAGCGACGAGCCAAGCGAGGATTGAGAAAGTATCTCTGACAGCGGACAGAAGTCGTAGGCGGCCGACTGGGCCGACTGCTCCTGCAGCTGCTTCAGCGCCTGTCTGACAGTGGCATCATGAGCGGCATGCACCCTGACGGGAACACTGTTGATAAACGGTCCGACGAGCTGGCTGTTGTCGCCATCGCTACTGTCGCGACCGGATACCACCCTGAGGAACACGGCATCGTCTGTCCTACAGAAAGACTGGAGCACCAATCCCCAGCACAGCTCCATGACGGTGTTCAGCGTGACACCGCTCTTAACGGCCAGCTCACGCAACGATGCAGTCAGCGACTCATCGAGTGTATGCCTGACAATTGGTTTCGCATCCTTTTCGGCAGGCTGACCATACGACGGTAAGGCTGCCAGCGAATCGTAATCGGCGAGCAGATTTTTCCAATAGGCCAAGCCTGCCTTACGGTCGCGGTGCAGGAGTTGGCGGACAAAAGCCTCGTAACGGCCGTCCTGCTCAGTGGTGGCAGGCAATGGCCGACCGGCAGTCTCGGCATCCAGCTTCATCAGGAAGTCCCTGAAGATGATGGGGGTACACCAGCCGTCGGAAATGATATGATGCATGAAGATTAAGAGCTGGCAACTGTTGTCGCCAGTTTTCATGCATACCAACTGGAACAAAGGATCGTCCGTCAGGCTGAGCTTTCGGTGCAGCAGCTCCTGATGTACGGCAGTAGCGGTAGCCTCGATGTCGGGTTCACCTGTCAGGTCACGCATCTCCAGCCCTAACTGCCGGCTGACGATAGCCTGACATGGGTGGGGAACTCCCTCAAAGAAGATGGCAGTGCGCAGCACTTCATGTTTCGTGGCAAGGTAGTCGAGGGTCTGTCGCAGCGCAGCTTCGGTGGGAAGCATCGACAACGACAGACGGAACAACAGACGGTAGGCCGTCGTGTCGCGGTCGGAAAGATAGGTAATCAGTATGCCTTCCTGCATGGGACTGAGCGGATAGACGCGCTGTAGCTGCTCGCCACGGCTGGACAGGTGTCCGATGATGTCCTGGAACTGTTCATCAGTCCATCCCGTAGCCCCGAAATCGGAGGCTGTAGGCTCTGGAGCGGTGGACTGCGCCGTGTGGGCTGCCACGCGGGAAAGGTCTTCCACGAAGGCATCTGCCAACTGCTGTGCCTTGTCGTCGGTCCAACGTGCAGCATCGTATTCGAAACGAGCCACGAAGCGGCCACCGACGATGGCGCAGTTGATATCGATAGAAGGCAGGGGGATGCCCAAAGGTTTGGTAAACACCATTTCTCCTTCGCTGTTTACCACCTCACCCAAATAGTTGAAGCCCACAAGTGGGGTCAGGTCGGCGCGAAGCATGGTGTCGTCCTCATGCGATTCCATATATTGCAGAATGCCGTAGCCGATGCCCTTGTTGGGCACGGTGCGCAGCACTTCCTTGACCAGGCGCACATCGTGGCGGACGTCGCCAGTGATGCCCTGTATGACAACGGGATAGAGAGAGGTGAACCAGCCTACAGTCCGGTCGGTGACAACGGGCTCGTGTAGCGGTTCGCGGCCATGTCCCTCCATCTGTATGGTCAGGCCGGTATTGCCCGTCAGCCGGTGGTACGACTGGCTGAGGGCTGTCAGCAGCAGGTCGTTGATCTCAGTGTTGTATGCCTTGGACGACTGGGTGAGCAACAGGCGCAGCGGCTTGCCCTCTAGAGTCACTGTCAGATGTCGTGCCTGTGTGCTGCCGGCAATGGTAAGCTCCATGCTTTCCATCTGTCCCTGCACTTGCTGCCAGTAGGGTTTCTCCATCTGCAACAGATAGCTGTCACGGTAACGGCGAACGGTATCTGTCCAGTAGGCGAACGAGTGGGTCTTCTTCGGCAGGACGATGGCTTGTCCCTGCTCAAGCTGATTCAAGGCCGTATGGAGGTCATCTGCCAGGATGCGCCACGAAACGCCGTCGATGGCTATGTGATGACAGACGAGCAGGAGACGGTCACCACCGGCAGTATGCAGCAGCACGGCACGGAGAATCGGGCCATGTTCCAAGTCTATCAAGGCGGATTGACGTTGGGCTATCTCGGCAGCAAAACCGCCGAACTCAGTGGATGAAGTGTGTGACGGCAGTGTCATCTCCTCGAATGCGAACAGATGTTCATCAGTCGCGGGGCGTATTACGATGGCACTGCAAACAACGGTGGCACGCAGCATGTCGTGGTGTACGGCCAATGCCAGTAGTGCTTGTTGCAGATGTACCAGATTGATGGGCTGTGAGGAACGGAGCACCACCGACTGGGTGAATCGGCCTGGCTGCGCAAGCTGCCAGCTGAGGAAACGCCGTTGGATGGCTCCCGGCGTGACGGTTCCCGTCACAGGCTCCTGTGAAATGGCCGGGCCCTCGCTGCTGCTGACCAATGTGCTGGCCATGTCGCGCACGGTGCTGCATTTCATCAGGTCGCTCACTTGTGCCGTATAACCCTCGCCCGACAGCAGGCTCACCAAGTGTATCAGCTTGATGGAGTCACCACCCAAAGAGAAGAAGTTGTCGAGCATGCTGATGGGTGCGTTCCATGACAGCACGTCGCCCAACAAACGCGCAATAACCTCCTCTGCCTTATTCCCGGGAGCAACGTAGTCTGTCTGAGCGGTTAAGGTTGGCTCCGGCAGGTGCTTCCGGTCTACCTTACCATTGGGTGTCAGGGGAAGGGTGTCCAGTTGCATATATGCCGTTGGCACCATATATTCGGCCAGTGTCTGGCCCAGGAACTGGCGCAGCTCGTCGTTATCCACGGTAGTCTCCTGATCGGTGGTATAGTAGAGACATAACGTGTCGCTACCACCTATTTGTCTGACAATGGCCACCGCCTGACTGATACCTTTGAACCCGTTGGCACACGACTCTATCTCACCCGGTTCGATGCGGTAGCCACGCAGCTTCACCTGGCTGTCGATGCGACCAAGGAACTCCAGCTGGTCCTCTCCGTTCCAGCGGCATAGGTCGCCTGTTCGGTACATGCGGACTGGCTGCCCATCCGGGTCTAATGGGAGGAGGGGGCAGTCGCAGAACTTCTCCGCTGTCAACTCAGGCTGCTGCCAATAGCCTGTGCTAACCTGCACACTGGCGAAGCAAAGCTCGCCCTCTGCCCCACGGGGTAAAAGGCGACCCTGGGTATCGACAATGAAGCAATAGCTGTTTGCCATAGGACGGCCGATGGGGATATTGGCATAGGAACGCCCGCGCTCCAGGCGGTAGGCAGAAATCAGGTCGGTACACTCTGTCGGACCATAGCCGTTGAACAGCTGGACATCTTCGCTTACCATGTCTGCCATGCGTTCTCCCGTGAGGGTCATATATCGGAGTGGCAGTGGGCCGCTCTCTATCAGCAGCTTGCCCAAGGAAGTCGTGTAGCTGCCGCCCGTGATGCCGTGGCTAGTGATGAAATCGCGCATGCCCTGAATGTCGCGGCGTATCTCCGAAGGCATGATGTGGAGCGAACCGCCTATGGTCAGCACAGGATAGAGGTCTTGTATGTGGGCATCGAAAGAGAATGGACGATGCAGCGATATTCGGTCCGAGGCCGTAAGTCCCAGCACATCAGTCATAGAGGCAATGTAGGAACTGAGTCCGCACTGGCGTATCATCACGCCCTTGGGACGGCCTGTGGAGCCTGAAGTGTAGATCATGTAGGCCAGGCCGTCGGCGGTGGAGAGGTCTATGGGGGCTGCGTCCTGGCTGAAATCCGTTTCGGCCATGAACCGGCTGTCAATGACTACTTTTGCCTGACAGTCGCTCAGCATATATTGCTGCCGTTCCTCGGGGTATTCTAGATCGATGGGCACGTAGGCGGCACCGGCTTTGTGGATGGCGATAACGGCCAATGGAAAAGCAATAGTGCGGTCAAGCATGACGGCTACGAAGTCGTTGGTCTTGACGCCACTTGCTATCAGCTTATGCGCCAGCACGTTGGAGCGGCGCGATAGCTCAGCATAGGTCAGACTGTCGTGGGCGTCGGCCACGGCAAGGCGGTCGGGATGCAGGCTGGCGCACTGCTCGAAGGCCTTCACGAAGGTCATCTGCGGGTCGAAGTCAAGGTATTTGCCCGCACCCAGTTCAACGAGCGCATCGCGCTGTTCATCGGTGGTCAGCTCTATGTCGCTAAGCAGGACTCCCTCTTTTACAGCTGAGATGGCGCAGGTGGTCAGCGCACTGGCCAGTGCCATCATCGAGGCCTGGGAGTAAAGTGCCGAATCATAGTTCAAAAGTATCGTGTAGATACCCTGACGGTCAGGATAGACCATCACCTCGATAGGCATCTTTGGTGTGTCGAGAGTGAGCGCAATCACGTCAGTATCGGGACTGAAGGAGGCAGCTATATGGTCGTAGATGCCACCTTCGAAGGCATAGAGAATCTCAGGGCGCAATCCATGACGCTCTACCATCTCCGCCAGTGGATAGAAGTCGTGGCTCATGCTCTCGATACTCTGGCGGTGTATGGCCTGGGCAGCGGTGGCAAAGGAGGTGCCAGCGGTATTCCCGTCCACAGAGACTAAAGGCAGTGTCTTGACAAACATACCCATGATTTCCTCGGTCTGTGCTAATGAACGGCCACTTGAGACTGTTGCAAACATTAAATGGTTCTGTCGTGTCAGACGGTGCAATACCTGAGCTAACACGGCCTGGAAGAAGGAGTTGATCGTGACTCCCATACGACGGCAGGCTTCGCGAATGGCCTCACTATCGGCAACGGTTGCCGTGACTGAACCTACTCTGTGAGCTGTACCGCTGGCTGTTCGTGGGTAGGAAGCAGCCTCGGCACCGGCAAGAAGATGGTCGAAATAGTCGCGTGCCTCGGTATAGCGATCGATGGATGTTTCCCCTTGGCTGAAGCCGCTCCCCCGTTTGGCGGGCGACGTTCCTTGCTCGTAGAGGGCATAGTCGAAGGCTGTCACAGTCTCCTTCTTGGGCTGAGTGCCATGAAGGGCGGCCATAAGGTCACGGAAGAAGATGGCATCCGACAGACCGTCAGTCACAATGTGGTGGAAGTCCCTGAAGAGCCATGTACGCCCTCCATAGGTGTAGACCTCCAGGCGATACAGGTCGTCAGTGAAAAGGTTGAAGGGCCTGACGCGCTGCTGGAAGAAGTCTCGGTCGGGCTCGCTGTCAGCGGCGGAGACGGAAACCTGCACGGGGGCATCGTCGCGGCGCAGCTGCACCACGCTGCCGTCACGGTTTTCCAGGCGGGTCTTGACATAGCTGTGGGCATCGACAACCTGCCGAAGGGCGTCTGCCAGCCTGTCGGCATCGGTCTGTCCGAGGCAGATGGCCACAGGGACATTGTATTGCGTAGTGTCGCGGTTCAGTTCCCAGTCGATATAGACACCGCGCTGGTTGGCGGTCAGCGGGTAGCTGTCCTGCTCTTGGTGGAAGTCGGCAAGGTCGATGTCGGTATCGGCCTGCTGACGGCGTGCCGTTTTTGCTATGTGGCATATCGTGGGATGCTCTAGCACCTCGCTCACATTTATCTTCAGTCCTGTCTGTTTATCGATAGCCAGGCTCACACTCATGGCGTCGAGCGATGACAGACCCAAGGTCATAAGGTCGGTGGTGACACCGAACTTGGTAGTCCCCAACTGTTTGGCCACGATGGCAAAGAGTTGGTGTTCCAACTCTGTGGCTGGTACTACGATGGACTCCTGCTGTAGCGTTGGTTCTGGTAGTCTGCGACGATCAACCTTACCGCTGGGTGACAGTGGCATGTCGTCTATCTGCATATAAGCAGCTGGTAACATGTAGTCAGCCAGAGTCCGACTCAGGAACTGGCGCAGCTCGTCGGCATCTATCGTCGCTTCCTGATCAGCGGTATAATAGAGGCACAGCGTGTCAGTGCTCCCAATGTGTCGGATGACTGCCGCCGCCTGACTGATGCCCTCGAACTTAGAGGCGCAACTTTCTATTTCACCCAGTTCTATGCGGTAGCCTCGCAGTTTCACCTGATTGTCAATGCGGCTAAGAAACTCCAGTTGGTCCTCGTCGTTCCAGCGGCACAGGTCGCCTGTTCTGTACATGCGGACAGGATGTCCGTCTGGGCCTAATGGCAAGTAAGGACAGTCGCAGAACTTCTCCTCCGTCAACTCAGGCTGTTGCCAATAACCTGCACTAACCTGTACCCCGGCAAAGCAAAGCTCGCCCTCTGCGCCACGGGGTAAAAGGCGGCCTTGAGCATCAACAATGAAGCAATGGCTGTTTGCCATAGGGCGTCCGATGGGAATGTTGGTATATGAACGTCCGCGCTCCAAACGGTAGGCCGAAATCAGGTCAGTACACTCCGTCGGTCCGTAGCCGTTGAACAGTTGGACGTTGCCGCTTACCATGTCTGCCATGCGTTCACCCGTGAGCGTCATATATCGGAGTGGAAGTGGCCCGCTCTTTATAAGCAGTTTTCCTAATGAGGTCGTGTAGCTGCCGCCCGTGATGCCGTGGCTATTGATGAAATCGCGCATGCCCTGAATGTCGCGGCGTATTTCCGAAGGCATGATGTGGAGCGAACCGCCTATGGTCAGCACAGGATAGAGGTCTTGTATGTGGGCATCGAAAGAGAATGGACGATGCAGCGATATGCGGTCTGAGACCGTAAGGCCCAATACATCAATCATAGAGGAAATGTAGGAGCTGAGTCCGCGCTGGCGTATCATCACGCCTTTGGGTCGGCCCGTGGAGCCTGAAGTATAGATCATATAGGCCAGCCCGTCGGCGGAGCTCAGGTCAATGGGGGGCGCATCCTGACAGAAGTCGGTCTCTGCCATGAAGCGGCTGTCTATGACCACTTTTGCATCACAGTCGCTAAGCATAAATTGCTGTCTTTCCTCCGGGTATTCCAGATCGATGGGCACGTAGGCGGCACCGGCCTTGTGGATGGCGATGACAGCCAGCGGGAAATCGATGGTGCGATCAAGCTTCACAGCCACGAAGTCGTCGGGACGTACGCCGCTCGCTATCAGTTGATGTGCCAGTACGTCGGAACGGCGCGACAGCTCACCGTAGGTCAGACTGTTGGTAGCATCGGCCACGGCGATATTGTCGGGCACGCGGCTGGCACACTGCTCGAAGGCTTTTACAAAGGTCATCTGCGGGTCGATGGCCAGCTGCTTGCCGGCACCCAATTCGACGAGCGCCAAACGCTCGTCGGCACTGACGATGTCAAGTTCCCCAAGCTTCAGCTCTGGATGGGCCATCATGTTGCAGACGGCTACCCTTATGGCCTCAGCCACCATCTGTAGCGTGCAGGCATCGTTCATGGCCAGACTCGACTCCACACGTATCTCGTAGTTCTCGTCTTTTAGGTAGATGTCGACGCTAAGGTTGGAGTCTGTCTCGTTCCGCACAGGCTGCACGGCACGGGCCCTGACGCCATCTACCATCACGTACTCCTCCATATTGGCCACCGCCATGAAGTTGAACATCATGCCAGGCTTCATCTGAAGGTCGGAACAGAAGTGGGTAAAGGGGTAGGCACCGTAGCGGACGGTTTTCATCAGCTCTCCACGCTGGCTCCTGACAAAGTCAATCACTCGCTGCGAGGGGTCGGCATCGGCCAGCATGGGCACCGTCTTGACAAACATACCTACACAGCCACGCAGCCGCTTGTCCATACGTCCGTGGTTAACAGTCGAATAGGCTACCTTCTGCTGTCGGGTGAGCACCGACATGACGTGGCCAAAGGCTGCTTGGAAAAGCAGGCTGGGCTGAACGCCGTGTTCCTGACACCAATCATCGGATATGTTACTGCTGACGCAGGCCTTGCAGCGACCCATCTGTCCGATAGTTCCTGTCTTGGCGTGGCTCAGCGAGACCATCTCCAGGCCGACGAATTTCTCGGCATAGTAAGCCTTGGCACGCTGGTAGAGCGGTGTGCCGAACGTTGCCGCCTCGTCCTCGGCAGCCTGATAGAGTCCGTAAGGCTGTGGCTCGATGCACTTGCCTTCAAGGATAGTGGCAAAGGCGTTGGTCAGGATGGGGGCAAAGGACATGCCGTCGACAATGGCATGATGGCCGTCGCTGAGCAGGCAGATACCCTTCTCCGTCTCGACGACCTCGACGCGAAACAACGGCTCGCTGCCCAGCACGTCGAACGGACGTATAAAGTCCTTGTCTATATAAGCCTGCAGCTCAGCCTCCGTACACTTGCGGCTGACCACGGGAATAGGCATCGACATGTCGCTCCACTGGCGCACCTCGCCCTGCTCACCAGCGACGAAGCGCGTGTGCAGCTCAGGAAACGACTCGACAAGTTTCTGCACAGCATTGACAACCCGTTCCCGTGTCATCGACAGGGGCATGAAAATGTAGTTGGGCAGATTATATTGTGTAGAACCGGGGTGCTGCATACTCTGCAGCAGCACGCCCATCTGTGATTGTAGTAACGGGAATGTTTTCATCCTTTCCCTATCAACCGATTGGTATCATTTAACTACTGTCCAGTAATCATTTCTATTATATCTTTGAACGACAGACCTATTTCTTCAAAGAAATCCTTCAATATGATTTTCTCGCCATCGTCCGTCGGCTGTAGGACAAGTTCAGGGCGGTATCTGTTGGACTCGCTTTCCGTTGACACTGGCTCAATCATCACCACACCTTGTTCAGCACCAAACAACGACAGTTTGCTGTTGACTACGGCGTTAAAGGCATCTGCCTGCTTTTGGCAGTTTTCCTGTGAACTGCCCGCAATACCGATTCCTGCCAGCCCGATACTCGCCAGATAGAACTTATTCATGTTGTCCACGTTGCTTTCGAGTTTAAGCATGCCGTCATTGATACAAAGTTCCAGTTCGCCATTGAACACCACATCGTGCTGTAGCAGTTTTTCCAGACTGAGGTTGTTTTCACTCTTCATCTTGATGCCCAGCACTTCACTGCCGGCCTTATGATAGACAAAGTTGCCAGCCGCGCTGCCGATGTTGTGCTGCGTACGTTCCATTGCGAATCTCATGTCCTTGTATTCCAGGCTGCCCGTACGCAGTTGGGTAAAATCGATTTGGTAACCATTCCTGTCGACATCAAGGTCATAATGGGTGTCAATCGCCAGCACCTGCGTACCGTTTCTGCAGACGATCAACTTATGGTGAGCCTCATTGTCAGCCTCAGTCAGCGATAATCCAGTATTCTTCTCTGTGCTGAATGCGATGTTGTAGGTCAGCGTGTCATTTACTACGACATCTAACGATTGAGAATAATTGCGATCACCCACATACTGGTTATTGGCATTCTTTTCAAAAGCCAAGCTCATATTGCCGACCAGCTGCAAAGTATTCGACAAGTTAGAGATGTTCCACGACTTATCAAAAGTCTTTGGATTGTCGCTGGGGAAAAAACTATCCAGCAGAGATTGTAGGTAGTCAAAGAACTGTTGCACCCCAGTACTGTCGATTCCAGTACAGTTCACTGTTGCCGTCCCGTTCTTTAAGGCTTCGGCCAACGAGGTCAAATCCTTGAAGTCTGCAGCTTCCAGGTCGGTCTTCACGCTCTGCATGATGTTATTTATCGTTTCCTGATAGCCAGGTTCGAAGCCAATTCTAACATCCGATGAGAACTTGTCGTCACCACTGCATGAAGAAAGAACTGCTGAGCCGCAGACGAGGATGGTGGCTATCATCCATACAAAACTCCTTTTCATAATTCACTATTTCTTTTTTCGTTATTCCTAATCCATCTGTATAGTTTATGTCGGCAAAGATAAACAAAAAAGTTGAAAACACCAAAACTTTCAGCTACTTTTTAGATGTTTGATATTGGTCCTCCTTGAAAAGAGGCATGTATTTCTTTTCGTTGTCAGTCATTTATTGAGACAAACTTCTCATAATCGCGTTGTCTTAATTGTTATTCCTTCACTTCTCCCCCCAGTGCAGGAAGTAGGTGTCATTGGCGGAGGTGAGGCGGCCGGCGGTGACGGTGTAGGTGTATTCGGTGGTTCGTCTGGACATCTCTACGCCATTGAGGGTCAGGGTGACGGTCTGCTTCGAGGGCAAGTGGAGGGGCAGCGTGCCGAAGCATCCCTGGGGGCAGAGCTCGTCGGCTTCCGAGTAGCCGATACGACTGAAGAGTGCCTGCGCCGGTGCGTCGCCGGGCTCGTAGCCATACACCATGAGGACGGATGACTGATCAGTAGTCTTGGAGCGCAGCTCGCCGTCCTGCCAGGCGTATGTGATGATGAGGGCATTCGGTTCGCCTTCCACCCACTGCGACACGGTGGTCAGATGGCCGTCCTCGTCGTAGGTGTAGGTGTATGTGTAATGATATTCCTTCTGCGTTTCGTCATTGATGCTGTTGTGTACCAGTTCGACGATGCGCCCGTGGTCGTCCAGGCTGCATTCTTCGGTGACGGTGTAGGCTTCCTCACGGCCCTGTTTCGTGATGTGGCCGGGGGTGTAGGTGTAGTCGAATTCGGTTATGACCAGACCGGTGCCCACCTGCTCTTCCTTCATCTTGACCAGCCGGCAGTCGTCGTCGTAGGCGTAGCTGTACGTCAGGTCGCCGTAGAAGGGATGGCCCTTGAAGTCCATGCTGGCGAGCACGGTGCGGGCTTCGGCGGCGGTCCACGTGACGCCCTGCTGGAAGGTGGAGCCGTCGGGCTGCTGGCGGAGGGCGGTCCACTGCATGCGGCCGTCGGCGGCGGAGGTGATTTCCCACCACTCGTAGCTCATCTGCTCGCCCTCGGCCTGCCAGCGGGTGCAGAGCAGGTTGCCGTCCACGAAGTACTCGTTGCGCTGGCGGGGCACGAGGCTCCAGATGCCGGCGTCGCTGCGGCGGTAGAAGCGGTAGGTGCCGTCGGCCAGGAACTCCAGGCGGGCGTTGTCGTCGTTGTTGGTCTCGCCGCCGGTGATGCCCTGACACTCCCAGAGACCGAGGATGGCGGCGCTGTAGTCGGCGGTGACTTTCGCGTAGCGCATGATGTGCTCCTCGTTCATCACCACGGTACCGTCAACCGTCGCGGACACCTTGAGACGGGCGGTGAACTCGCTGCCATCGATGGCGGTGACGGTGTACTCCTCCACTGCCGTCGTGTGGTCGTCAATGTGGTTAGTGACGGTCACCTCGTTGCCGTCGATGGCCACGGCGACTTCCATTTGGTTGGCCCACAGGGTTGACATATCCTGACGAGCGTTGAGCGCAGTACTCACGTAGGCCTTGGTGGTGGAGACGAAGGTATAGACCATCTTGTTGTTGGTTAGCACGGGCTGGCCGTCGCCTTCGGAGCGTATCCACTTCCCGATAATCTTCTCTTTGACGCCCAGGTCGGGCGTTGCGGGGTTGTCGTCGTTGCTACTGCACGAGGCGGCGGCGAGGCTGATGCCGCAAACCGTTGCGGCCATCAGCAGGTAATTCTTGTTAAACAAGCGACCAAAGGTCGAGCACATAATCTTTTGCATAATTGTCTTTATAATTATTCTATTTTTAGCTATTTATTATTTTGCTTGTAACCATTCCAAAGCAGATGCTATATGTATGGTTTTCCCTGCTTCGATGACATCACGACTGGGAGTCATCGCGACAAGTGTCATCTTATCACAGTGCAGTGTGGTAGAGGCCTTGACCAGCGAGGACACTTCACGCTTGTACGTCTTAGGTGCTTCTATGTCGTAGGCTACCTGTATCAACTCCACGGTCTTGCCTTTGTCGCATACCACAAAGTCCACTTCTTTTGCCTTGGGATTAGGCTTGTAATAATAGATATCCAAGAATTTGCCTGTACATCTTCTGAGCAGTTCTATATACACAACATTCTCTAGTCGCCACCCAAGATTCTCGGGAGCCAGGGCATTTTCGCGATTGCTTTGCAGACCTGTATCGACGACATACGCTTTCTGATTACGTAGGCGCTCCTTCACTTTGAACGAATGGCGGGTAAGTAACTGAATCATGAAAGCCTGACGCAGGTAGTCCACATAATTTTTCACCGTTTTGTCGGCAATACCCAGCAGACCTGACAACTCGTCATTTTTCACCTCCTGACAGGCATTGTTAATCAAGTAATGAACTATCTTGCGTAGTGCCTCGATGTTTCGTATCTTAAAACGCTTCTTGATGTCCTTACGCAATAAGGCCTCTATTAGGCTTTCCACATAGCCGCGCTTGTTTCTCAGATGCTGTATCTCAGGGAATCCGCCGTCGTGGATATAATCCATGAAGGCACGTTTTCTCTCAGCATCTGCTTTTGTAGTGATACTGGTTAAATCGATGTTGTGAAATGAGCAAAACTCAGAGAAAGAGAAAGGAAAGAGGCGAATCTCATTGTAGCGGCCTGTCAGATGGGTAGCCAGCTCACCACTGAGCAACTTGGCATTACTTCCTGTGATGAATATGTGGAGGTTTGTACGAAGCAGACGGTTGACAAAGAGATACCATCCGTCAACATCTTGAATCTCGTCGAGCAGCAAATAGGGTACATCTGTCCCATATAACTGATAGACGCATGACAGCACTGTATTCAAATCCTCAGTTTTCATATCTGCCAAGCGGTCGTCGTCAAGGTTCACGTACCCGTATCTCACACCATGTTCTAACAGCACTTTATGGCAAAGGGTTGACTTGCCGCTTCGACGTACGCCTATCACAACCTGCGCCAATTTTGTTTCAAATTCAAAGAGCGACTCCTCACGACGTGTCACCCACTTCTGTGGCTTGTAGCTCTTGATTTCCTCCTGTTGCTCAGCCAGTACCTGCAAAATTATCTTCTCGTCTATCATAATGCCTAATATTTCTGCCGCAAAAGTAAAAAAAATATTTCTAAATTACGATAAAATGCACAAATTATATTTCTGAATTACGATAAAATAAATAAAAAAGTAGATTTTAATACGATAAAAGGCATATTTGAGCAACATTCTTCCACGTCATGCCTTGCTGGACGGTGGAGCCGTCAGCCAGGAACTCCAGCCGTGCCTTAACATTACTTTACGAAGCAGAAAACAGCACTGAGAGGTGAATGGTCGCCAAGTGGAGTCCAGCCGTCCTCGCGAACATATCCCACAGAATCGACAGTTACGCTCATAGGCTTCAATCGCCTCACAGCGTCAACAGGATTCACGTAGAATATCTTGTCGAGGACCTGCCCCTTACGAGACCATCCTCTACTACCCAAATCCTGCATCACAACCCCTTTTTCCAGAGCCGGGTACTTGCCTCCGCGCTCTAACTCAATCCATACGTCTCCGATGGTAGCTCGTCCTGATTCGTTGATTTCATTGATGAACTGTATTTCCACGCTGTCGCGCTCATAATAGCTATTCATATCGCCGACGACAACAATAGGACGTTTATCGAGATGCTTCATGATATGGTCGCGCAAATCGCGATACTGAGCCATACGTGACCTGCGGTCGACAGCATCCTCACCAGTTGCCTCGGTCTCATCATCACTGGCTTCCATGTGCATATTATACACCACCAGCTCGGTACCATCTTTCAACTTCATCTCATAGCGCCGGAAGCCTTTGGTCAGCATTTCGTCACTGGCATGATTGATATGTGTGGGTCTGATAACATCGCCAAATCGGGTTTTCCAGCTTACACTGTCAAC
>Ga0310786_10006067_pt1 | contig 16216 bp, 6 predicted proteins | sample AusTroGonzalo_MG_FD_203881 | JGI IMG/M metagenome (GOLD analysis project Ga0310786, IMG submission 203881) | Bovine rumen microbial communities from tropical cattle in Woodstock, Queensland, Australia - Gonzalo_03 (v2) (version 2) | ecosystem: Host-associated > Mammals > Digestive system >... | reverse complement strand
CTTGTTTGTCGAACCCATGGCAACTACGTTGCAAGGCATTCAAATCAAACCGTATTTACCAAAAAAATACCCCACGCAAGGTGGGGAATTTTTCTGGTGGAGACACAGGGATTCGAACCCTGGACCCAATGATTAAAAGTCATTTGCTCTACCAGCTGAGCTATGTCTCCAAAACTGAACTTCGTTTTAGTTCGACGCACATTTTTACATATAAAAAAAAGAAAATCAAGAAAAAAATGCGATTTTTTGTTTTTTACGGTATGAATTCAGGCACTAAATCGTTTATTGAATTGGAAAACAAAATGTTATTTTCGATATTGTGTCTGAATTCATGATTTAATTATGCCAAATTTGCATGGTGGGGGACAATTTGTTTTTATCCCTATGATAACAAAAATTTGATTTTTTATCTATACCCTATATAATCGTAGTTCAAAAGGCATATAATGAAAGTATCATTTGATTTGGACAGTGTTATTTTTGATTTAAACGTGTTAATGGAACGCGCCTTCATTGGATCCAAACAAAAATTTTTTTATCCGACAAATTGGAATATTGCGTCTGTTTATCCGGCACCTATCGTGCAAAAAATGGAATATTTGTTTGGGGATGATTTATTGTATACCACGCCGCTTTTGGACAAAGATATGCCGGAAATTCTGAATTCTTTGATGCAACGTTCGGATATAAAGGTTTGTTTTGTTACAGAACGCAGAAAAAAACAACCGCTTAAAACTTTTCGGCAATTAAATGGTGCGGGTATACGTTGTTCATTGAACCAAGTTTATGATGAATATGGTGCCAAAGCGGACGTTTTGGAACGCATAGGGGTTGATTTGCATTTTGATGATTCACCACTGGTGGTGGCGGGGTGCCTTGAAAAACATATTCCAATTGTGATGATAAGCAATCCAACGACGCCATATAATCATCATTTGTTAAACAAAGTTGAACATTATACTGATTTGCGGACCGCTATGGTGGCAAAGGGATTGTGTAACCAGAAACAATAATGGCTTTTTAAACATAAAAATGATATAATACAGCGTATGGAAAAACGCGACATGGCCAATCAAAAAGTAAAAAATATAACAGAATTCAAAGAAAAATATGCGGCAATATACCTAAGTATTTTACGTGTTTTTCAAGAACTTCATTATGGAAAACATAATTTTTTTGGATTAAAACGTTCTTTGCGGGCGATGAACAAAAAGCATAAGCGTATTTCAGACGCAGATTTAAAATTATTCAAATCAAATATCGATTTAAATGTGTGTTTAGATAACTTTATTTTGAAATCAATAGCAAAATATGAACAATCATATGGCAATGAAGTCGAATTAGATAATGAAACCAGAAAATTGTTTGAAAAAGAAATATATCAATATGCTGTGGATTTATTGCATGATTATCACAATGACGGAAAAACTATTTTTGAACCAGATAAAAAAGATGCGCAAGAGAATTTTGATATAAATAAATTCAAATTGTCTGGGGCAAATATATTAAAGTATCGTTTTTATTGTTCGTGTGGAAATGCGGCCAAAGGTTTCATAGAAATGTATAACCGTTTGTTGGCAAACGGCGAAATACAACCATTAACTATTAAAGTTTTAACAAGTACCATGTGGAATAAACTTTATCCAGAACACAGCGGTACTGGACATACGATACCATGTGTTGAAATTGATGGAAATTTGTATGCTTTTGACCCCCAGGTTTTTGATAATCCAAATTCGGTTGATATGATTTTTGAAGATATCAAGGTTGGTAATGCAATACATCATTTGATACATGGTTGGGAAAAAGTGCCTTATCGTATAATGAATATTGTTGATGTGGATGAATTTATCGAAAAGTATTCAAACCATGATGTTTTTGTAAAAGATTCCACGTTAACTAATATCCAAGATATCCAAGATTTTTTGAGCAAAGAAGATGTTCGGGCGGAATTGAAAAACGACAACACCGAACAATACATAAATTTTGTAAAAATCAAGATATTTAAAAAAGCAAATAAATCACTGCAAAATCAGACAAAATCAAACCAAAACGTTCAAATGGTTCAAACGTCGCACGAAATCTGATTATGTTTAGATTGACTTTGTCAATATTGGCATGTAAACTGTTTTCTGCAATTATTATTATGGAGTTAACAAATGTCAGAAACAATAGATTACAGTCAAATAAACACTTGGCCGTTCCAAGAGGCCCGCAAAATATTGGCACATATTGGGAACAAAGTTCCAGCCAAAGGTTATGTTTTGTTTGAAACGGGCTATGGTCCATCTGGGTTGCCACATATTGGGACTTTTGGTGAAGTGGCGCGAACAAGCATGGTTCGTTGGGCGTTCACAAAAATTTCTGATATTCCAACGCGTTTGATTGCATTTTCTGATGATATGGACGGGTTGCGCAAAGTTCCGTCAAATATTCCAAACCAAGCGGAAACAGAAAAATATATTGGCTTTCCGTTGACGTCTGTTCCTGATCCATTTGGTAAATTTAAAAGTTTTGCAGACCATAATAATGCGATGTTGCGTGATTTTTTGGATAAATATGGTTTTGAATATGAATTCAAAAGTTCCACTGAAATGTATAAATCTGGGGCGTTTAATAACGCTTTGGTGAAAGTGTTAGAAAATTATGACAAAATTATGAACGTTATGTTGCCAACCCTGGGCGAAGAAAGACGTAAAACATATAGTCCCATTATGCCGATATCCCCCAGTACAGGCCGTGTCTTGCAGGTTCCTATTTTGGAAGTCAATGCAGAAAAAGGCACTGTCGTTTTTGAAGATGAAGACGGCACACGTGTTGAACAATCTGTGTTGGACGGCAAAGCGAAATTACAATGGAAGGCTGATTGGGCCATGCGCTGGTTGGCTTTGGATGTAGATTATGAAATGTGTGGCGCCGATTTAACAGATTCTTATAAGTTATCTGGCCAGATAGTGAAATTCTTGGGCGGTCGTGCACCTGAAAATTTAACATATCAATTATTCGTTGATGAACAAGGGCAAAAAATATCTAAAACCAAAGGAAATGGTATCAGTATCGAAGAATGGTTGAAATACGCAAATCCTGAAAGTTTGGCTTTGTTCATGTATAACAAACCAACAACTATCAAAAGGTTATATTTTGATGTGATTCCACGCAGCGTAGATGAATATTATCAACATCTTAATGCGTATGATAAACAAGATGCAACAGCGCAAATGTCAAATCCTGCGGTATACATCCACCGTGAACATGGTGTTCCGGCCGGTCGTATGCCTATATCCTATAATTTGTTGCTGAATTTGGCCAGCGCGGCGAACACGGAACGGTTGGAAGACATGTGGGGGTATATAACCGCATATAATCCAGAATTGAACCCGCAAAATAGTCCTGATTTGAACAATATGGCGCAATGTGCGGTGCAATATTATCATGATTTTGTAAAACCAAACAAACAATATCGTGCACCAACTGATAATGAAAAGACCATTTTGGCAGATTTGGCGGACGGTCTTAATCAATTTGTTGGCAAAACAGGCATAGAAAAAGATTTAGAAACATTTTGTTATGATATTGGTAAAAAATATTACGAACCTGAAAAATTACGTGATTTCTTTGCCATGTTCTACAATGTTTTGTTGGGACAAGAAAGTGGCCCCAGATTGCCAAACTTTATCATGATTTATGGCATAGAAAAAACACAAGAAATGATAAAACGCGTGTTATAATAGGCATAAAATAGGGGAATGAGGGAATATGTTTATAAGCCTTTTGGTTTTAATCATTGGGTTTCTGTTGTTGTCGCGTGGTGCGGATATGTTAGTTGACGGCGCGTCCGCCATGGCAAAAAAATTCAATATTCCTGAAATTGTCATAGGTTTAACAATTGTTGCCTGTGGAACCAGTGCACCAGAAGCCGCAGTATCGATTTCTTCTGTGATACAAGGTGCCGCAGGCGTTGGTATTGGTAATATATTGGGATCAAATATAGCCAATATTTTGTTAATATTGGGCGTCAGTGCGATGATTTCTAATTTATACGTCAAAAAAAACACAGTTTTATATGAAATACCTTTTGTTTGTTTCGTATCTATGCTTTTGATGTTTTTTGGGTGGCAATATGGTATGGTATCGCGTTATGGTGCATTGATACTATGCGCGTTATTTGCTTTGTTCCTGTTGTATTTATTCATAATAAGCCAAAAACACAAAACCGATACAAAACCGGTGACAACAATGTCGACGGCAAAAATGATTTTGTTTGTTGTTATTGGTATTGCCGCACTGATATTCGGCGCAAAAATAACCGTCGATTCCGCCATAGATATTGCACACGCTTTGCATGTGTCAGAACGTATTATCGGTTTGACCGTCATTGCATTTGGAACCAGTTTGCCCGAATTGGTGACATGTATAGCGGCCGCGATGAAAAAGCATTCTGATATTGTGATTGGAAACATAATTGGATCTAATTTATTTAATATTTTATTCGTGTTGGGAATCACTGGGTTAATACGACCAATACCATTTGAATATGCGTTTTTAATGGATTCTGTGTGGGGAATAGCGGCGACAATATTATTGTTCATATTCGTGTTTTATAATAAAAAACTAACAAAATTTAACGGTGCAATATTTTTAGGTTTATACGCTCTGTATATTATGAATTTGATTAAATAAGATCTTTATTAAAGTTGACAATAATTTTTTTTATGCTACTATTTCGGCGTTAAAACAAAGAAAATTTGGATATGACGCAAAACAAAAAGCCAGATTTAGAATCTGTTATTCAACAGCAAATTGCTGAATTGACTGCCATATATGACGATTATATGTTTATTGTGCGCCAACACGAACAAGCTTTAAGTGGCACGTCAATACGCAAATTGGCTGACGATCAAATGGAAATTTTGCGTCCAGGACTTATGAATTTTATAAAGGAAACAAAAACCATAGATGCCAATACAATACAAAAACTGGCATATATTGCGAAACCCGTATGGGAAATTACACCGTTGAATATCAAAGAAAGACAAGAATTCGAAGATTTTATTACCAATAATGTTTCTGAAAACGAAAACAAGGCCTATATTGTGTTGCAACATATTAAAACAGAAGAAAACAAATGGGAATATCCGATTTTTTCAATTCCGCCATATACAATGCGATCAATTGGGACGCAATTACCGTCTTTGCTGGAACGGTTCGCAATAGTGTACCCAGAATCTGGAACCGTTAGTGGTGTTGAATTTTATATTGATGGGCTTTATAAGATTTTTTGCAACGATAAAAAAGATATATTGATCAAAGATGCGTTGCATGATGAAAATTTCGTCACCGAATTGTGCATGACAATAAATGGTGCAGAACAATCCAGAAAGAATATATATGTTGATGTGGCAAATATGGAACGCAAAATACAACATGTGTTTGCAGAAGAAAGGGTATCGATAAACGAAATGATCATATTGGAACTGTTGGGGGCATTTGCTGAAAAATTATTAAAATTATGCCGGAATAAATATAATTTACCAAAAGACAAAGGAAGGCATGACATAGATGTTTTGCAACACGCACAAACGCAAGGTTTTATACAATCAGCCCAAGATTTCCAAAATTATATAAATATACGTCATTTTTTACGTCATCAATGGGACAGTTTGACAGAATTGGGTGTGTTTAATCCTGAACAATCTGAAAAAACTAAACAAGAACGCAAAGAACGTATCGCATCATATCTTAAACTTTGTGATAAACCGCTTAAACAGCGTATACCATCTTATATACACGCATTACATCGCATGCAATATGTTATTGAACAAATAAACCCACACAGAATTATTCGCGGTGTCTCAGAAAGTAATAATAAATTTATTAAACGCGTAAAAGCAAAAGCGTGGCAAAATTTTGCCAGTTTAGAAGTGGAATTAAATTACCCGCGCAGTGATAAAAAATATACGGCATTGGCAAAAAATTTATACAAAATTGCCCCTGTAAAAACTATTGTTGATGACGTATCCAAAGATGTTCATATTGATGATTATAAAAAACGGACATATATGCTGCAAGATGTCCATGGTGCGGAATATCTGGTTATGCGTCATTGTTTAATGCGAGGATACAATTTAAGTGGTTTGGACGCATGGAAACACCTTAAAAATATAGGTATTTTGTCAGAACAAGAATACAATACTTGGTATCAGTATAGACTTTTTCGCAATATATTGGGGCATAGTTATTTTGCACCGGAAATACGGAAACAACTTTTTGAACAAGAAAGTGTTTTTTCCAAAGATATGCAATCTTTACTAGATAAATTTGCCACCATTGGTCCAGATGTCAGCAAAGTCGGAGACCGTGTTTTTGAATTTACTCACGATGATGGCAAGGTTGTTCAATTAGATTTCAAAAACCATAAAATTGACATAATCAAAGAATCAGAACAAGAACAAATAATGTTGCATCAAAATCAACAAAAAGGACGTGGCAAAATTCAAAATATAAATTTGCCACAAATTGCATTGCAAAAAAGTATACAAAACAATATGTGTCGAGAATAATAAGTTATGAATATATACGAATATGCAGATTTTATGAAACAAAAAAGCCAAGGACACAGTTATTCTTTTTTGGCAGAACGTGTTCAGACTTCTGATGAAGCCCCATACAGAATTGCTGTGACCAAGGATGCGGTTAAACCGGATGATGCCGTTGTTTTAGCGTTGGGTGGATCGGGCGATGGCGCGAACATCGAAGGTCATAATTGGTTTATTAAATATATAACTAATTTTATTCGGAATAACGAAAAATTAAACAGTGCGCGTGTATGCGTTGCTGTGTGCGATATGTCTGAAAAATACAAAGGTTATATTGCCAGAACCGCATATAATGTTAAAAAATTGCACCCGAAAATTTGGCGTTTTTTGAAAAATGTTAATCAACATTATATAACCAAACTTGATTTGGAAAATTATAAACCATGGGCAGTCAAAGATATATTTAATGATGTTATTTTACCAAAAGTGACAGATAACACTGGCAACAAATTACCAATCAATCAAATGCTTAAAAATGTCAGGGGAATAACAATAATCGCATATTGTGCGGGTGGGCATACTGCAATGTATTTGGAAGAAGAAATCAAATCACGCATGTTAAAAATAGGTTATAATTCTGTGGAAATTCGTGCGGCTTTGAATCAAATTCCAGTCATAGGTTATGCCATGAATTGCCCGTATGCAAAATCTGATTTGCATTTTATAAGTTTTAATTCAATTGCGGATAATCATAATGAAATTTTTACCCCCGTTTTGCACAGATATTTATTTATAATGGAATCTGATTTTGGCGTAATGCATGTCAAAAATAAAAACTGTGATGATTTTGTCTGTACGAAAATTGGTCGGGCAGGAATCGAAGGAAACCCAAATATATTATATGGCATGAAAATCGAAGAATATTTGGATAGACAGGCAAAAGAAGACGAAGAATCGCACCAAGAAAGCAAAGACGATATGTTTAATGATCATACTTTTTTGGGGTTTGTTGAAAAAAATGGATACAGTATAGGGGCTAAAAATTTACAAACATTATTCAAAAATGTGATTGTTGGAGCAACTGAAAATTCAATTCAAAATTCAAAAGGCAACAATTTTATTCCATTGCCACAAATGGAAGATTTAGTCGGTGACGCCATAGACGTTTATGGTCGTGCAAATTTAGCATATATGCGCGAAAGTTTTTCATATGCACTGTATTATCTGGCGTGTCAAACGGTTTGTAAAACACTTGATATGATAAAATTATATCGGTGGGGTAAAAACCATAAATCAAAATAAATATTTTTTGTGTTTTTTTTCATAATCTATATGGACATTTTTTATCAAGTGTTGTAGTATGGCGATAACGGTTGGGATAAATATCGTGTTATTGTTATAAAAACCAAGGAAAAATGTCATGAAAAAAATGTCGTTTGTTGCCGTGTTAACAATGATGTATCCAATGATGGTTGTGGCGTATACCCCAACAATAACAGATACAAATATCCGTAATCGCAGTTATTCTGTGGAAGAAATCAGTGAACCTGTGTATAACGCAGGAATGGCATTGGATGATGGCGCGCCAGTGTTTTCTGTATTTGAAGACGGTACAAATAAATATTACAGATACATAGCACAAGATTTTACACAATATCAAACCATATCTGGTGAAAGTATATTTTCATTAACAGACACGGGTAATGATTATCTAAATTTTCACGTGTTGAATGCTGATGATGAATTTACACAACTGTATTATTATTATACAAATTTAGAAGGTACTAATAATCATATGGATAATCCATCGGGTACAATAAACGAAGATTTTATTGACAATATTGCATATCTGGGGGGCGCATTGAAAAATACTTCTGATGGGTTAACGATAAATGGTAATTTTTATGGTAATCAAGTATATGGCAGTGCCACCATGGTAAGTTATGATGGGGGTGCAATTCACAACACCGGAACCATAACCGCAATAAATGGTAATTTTATTGGTAATGATGCAAAACACAAAGGTGGTGCCATTTATAATAACGGCGACATCGGAACAATAAACGGCGATTTTATTAGCAATGCCAGTTATGATAATGGATCTGATGATGGGGGCGCTATTTATAATAGAAACAATATAAACTCTATCTTTGGAAACTTTACCAGAAATCATGCATCTAACAACGGTGGCGCAATTTATAATGCTGGCACCATAGATACATTAACTGGTGATTTTATTGAAAACCATGTTCATCAGGATGGAGGGGCGATTCATAATGTTGGAACCATCAATAATTTAACTGGTGATTTTATGGGGAATTATTCGGATAGAAAAGGTGGTGCCATTTATAATAGTGGATCCATAGATAATCTGCAGGGCAATTTTGTTAATAATGAGAAAGAAGCAATTTATAATACCGGAACAATAACTTCATTGACCGGAAATTTTATAAAAAATTATAGTAATAGTTATGGGTCGGCTATTTATAATACTGGTACCATAGATTCTTTGAATGGCAATTTTTATAATAATAGTTCATCTAACTATTACGGCGGGGCTATTTATAACAGTGGAACCATAAATTCATTAACAGGTGATTTTTATAATAATTATGCCAATAACTACAGTGGTGCGATTTATAATGCCAGTACCGGCGTAATTAATTTCCAAGGAAACGTTAATTTTTTAACATCCAATGATCAAATTTGTAATCTGGGCACCATATCAACAATTGGTGGTACTGTGGAAAATCCTACGGAAGTAAATTTACAGTCTGTTTATAATAATTACGGTCCAAACGGTACTTTCAATTTAAATGGTTATACTAATGTGCACTTGGCAACCAATGCAATGTTATATGTTCATGATCTTAATATTGGTGAACACAGTACACTATATTCGTCGGCTGGCGCATTGAACGTGTATGGAACGTTTACTAATAATGGAACATGGGCATTAACGGGCGGTACTTTGAATCGTACATATGCGGGTAACGGCGCAATCGCCATAGATGGAAACGTGACATCAGATGTAAATCTGTCTGGGAAAAACGTGTTAATTAATCCTGATAAATCTTTGACCGTACCACTTAATAATATCAAAGATGCAAATTTGACAAATAATGGAAAGTTATGGTTTGGGTATTCTTATGGATATGATAATACATTAGACAAAGCATTATCAAATTATGGGGATGTGGGAAACAGTAGCTCTTTATATGCTGATCCAAGTTATATAGACCAAGATTTTATTAATAACGGAACATTGTATTTGACCAAAAGTGGGGAATTATCACATGCAATAACTGGGACGGGTAGTATTTATATCTATAGTGACGGTGACAACGTTACCGTATCGGCAAATGCAGATAATATTGGTAATACTGTATATGGTTGGTGGTCTGGGGATACAATATTAAATTTAACTGGTGGAACCATATCAAAGTATATGTCTGGTAATGTTTTAATAAACGAAGGCATAACCGTCGCTTCGAATGCAAATAACATAGGGTCTGGATTTACAAATAATGGGATGTTAAATTTGACAGGCGGAACATTGTCGTATTCCATATACGGTAATGGTGGTGTTTTAATAGATGAAGATAAATCGGTATCTATGTACGCGTATTATGTCCCGACAAATTTAACGAATGACGGAACACTGATTTTAACAGGCGGAACATTGGGACAGTCTATACCTGGCAATGGTAATATAACCATAGACGGTGATGTCACGGTTAATTCAAATATATCCCAGGCAATAACGGTTAACGAAGGCGCATCTTTGGCAATGTCTGTTGAAAATATGCAAAATGCCAATTTGACGAATAATGGAACCATGTGGTTTAATGGCGGAACATTGGACAAGGCTTTGTCTAATTATGATGTTGCAGGTAACAAGGGTTCTTTATATACCAATACCAGTTATATAGATCAAGATTTTATCAATAACGGAACATTATATTTGACAACAAGTGGGGAATTATCACATGCAATAACTGGTGTGGGTAGTATTTATATTGGCAATAGTAATGCCGTAACTAACGTCACTGTGTCAGCAAATGCGGATAATATTGGAAATACTGTAAATGGTTCTTGGTATGGGAATACAATATTAAATTTAACTGGTGGAACTATATCAACACATATGTATGGTAACGTTTTAATAAACGAAGGTGTAACTGTTACTTCGAACGCAGATAACATAGGTTCTGGTTTTACAAATAATGGAACGTTAAATTTGTTGGGTGGTAATCTGTCATACTTTATAAATGGTGATGGTAATGTTTTGATAGGTGAAGATAAATCTGTGTCTGCGTATGCTGGTTCTATTCCACAACATTTAACAAATAACGGAACATTAACTTTGACATCTGGAACATTAACAAAGGACATAACTGGTTCCGGTGAAATTGTCATAGATGGCGATGTTAATTCAGATATTGCAATATCCCAACCAATAACAATTAATGAAAATAAATCTTTGGGGGTGCCTGTTGGGGATGCGCTGGCTGGTCTTAACTTAACAAATTATGGAACTTTATGGTTTAATGGTGGAACATTGAATACACCGTTGTCTGATTATAGTGGAATTGCTGGTAATCGTGGATATATGTATGTAGATACAACATATATTGATCAAGATCTCGTTAATAATGGAACATTGCGTATCACAGGTGGCGAAGCGTTAACACACAATATTTCTGGAACTGGAACTATTTATATAAACAGTGGCAATAATATGACTGCAAACGCAGATTGTATTGGAAACCCTATTACTAATTACGGAACGGTTACATTAATTGGCGGAACATTATCGACGGCTATGGCATCAGATGGTGTAAATTACGGTAAAATTTATATAGACGGCGATGTGATATCTGATGTGCTGCTGTACCACAAGATAACAATTAATCCTGAAAAATCTTTGACCGCGTTGGCGAATAATATTAATAATACTGTCACAAATAATGGAACATTGAATTTAACCGGTGGAACTTTGTCCAAATCTGTGACTGGTTCTGGGGAAACCGTCATAGATGGTGATGTGTATTCATCTGTAAATATGGGACAAAGAACAATTATAAACGCAGATAAATCTTTACAGGTATCAGTTGATAATATAAAAAATACTGATTTAACAAATAATGGGACTTTGTGGTTTTATGGTGGAACATTGGACAAAGCATTGTCAAATTATGGTAATGCAGGTATCCAATGGTATTTATATGCGGATGCAGATTATATTGACCAAGATATTACCAATAAAGGAACATTGTATTTGAATAATTCTGGAACATTATCAGGTTATGTCACTGGCACAGGCAGTATCACAATATATTCTTCGGTTAATGTTTCTGCAAATGCTGATTATTTGGGTAATAACGTTTCAAATTCTGGAACATTGAATTTAACCGGTGGAACATTATCAAAATCTGTGACAGGAAACGGTAATATAGTAATAGCCAGTGGTGACGCTGTATCTGCAAAAGCGGATTATTTGGGTAATAGTGTTTCAAATTCTGGAACATTGACTTTAACCAGTGGGGAATTAACACGCTCTGTGACGGGAAGTGGCACAATGGTAATAGAAGCGGGCGAATCTATATCTGCAACCGCATATTCTATTGGTAATAATGTCACGAATTCCGGAACATTGACTTTGACAGATGGAACATTGTCAAAAGCAATATCAGGTTCGGGCGAAATGATTGTTGCCGGAAATATAACAGCCGAAGCGGATATAAAAGCCCAACACACAACTATTAATCCGGATAATATTTTGACAATATCAGCAAATAACATCACTTATTCTAATATAACAAACAATGGGACATTGCGGTTTAATAATGGATCATTAGATGGACCAATATCAAATTATGGTGATTTTGAGATTTTAAATCTGGGTGCAAATGCTGATTATATTGATATTGATGTAACAAACAATGGTTCTTTGTGGTTATCTGGTGGAACATTATCAAAAGCAATAACTGGTAATGGATATACTTATATCAGCGGGGATGTGTCGTCAGATGTTGATATTACACAAAACACAACGATTTACAACAATGGCGGTGCATTGACTATAAATGCAGATAATATTATTGCTAACACATTTACTAATAATGGAACATTACATTTAACAGGTGGAACGTTATCGAAATCTGTCACTGGCAGTGGAACGATAGATATAGATGATGATATCACCATAGCGTCAAATGCAAATTATCTGGGGAATGCCGTCACAAATAAAGGGACGTTAAATTTGACAGATGGAACGTTATCGAAATCTGTCACTGGCAGTGGAACGATAGATATAGATAATGATATCACCATAGTGTCAAATGCAAATTATCTGGGAAATACCGTTACAAATAATGGAACGTTAAATTTGACAGGTGGAACATTGGCAAAACCTGTGACGGGTGATGGCGATATAATTATATCTGGAGATGTTATATTATCATCTGTGAATATCGCCCAAAATACGACCATAAATGAAAACAGCACACTGACCGCCTCTGTGAATAATATCAAAGATGCCGTGCTTTCAAATTATGGTACGTTGAAATTTAATCAGGGAACATTGGACAAAGCATTGTCAAATTATGGTAATGTAATCAATATTTCTGGCAGCACCCTGTATGCAGCGGTGGAATATCTTGATAACGATTTTGTGAATGACGGTTCGTTGCGTATTAATACAACCGGGGGTTTATCAAATGCAATAACCGGTAATGGGACTATAACAATAGTAAATGGCAACACTGTGACCACAAGTGCAGATAATTTAGGAAATACAATCACAAATAATGGAACATTGACTTTGACTGGTGGAACGTTAGAAAAAGCGGTTTCTGGATCTTATGGTAATATTGTTATAGATGGTGATGTTATATCTTATGTCAATATGGCACAATCAACAACTATCAATGCAGAAAAATCTTTGAGAGTATCGCTAGGTAATATTCAAAATACTAATCTGACAAATTATGGACAATTGTGGCTGCGTGGCGGTGGAACATTAAATAAAGCATTGTCAAATTTTGGCGATGAAGTGAACATTGATACAAGCGGATTTATTACGGCTAGTTTAGGTTATATTAATCAAGATTTGGTTAATAATGGGGAATTGTATTTTAACAATAATGGAACATTATCACATGCTGTCACAGGAAATGGAACAATCTATGTATATAGCAGTTCAATAAATGTAAATGCTAATGCTGATAATTTAGGAAATACCGTCACAAATTATGGAACATTGACATTGACTGGTGGAACATTGTCGAAAACCGTGACAGGTAGCGGAAGTATTATAATATATAATGGGCGCAGTGTGTCTGCAAATGCAGATTATTTGAGAAATACACTTACAAATTATGGAACGTTAACATTGACTGGAGGAACGCTAACAAAAACGATTTCGGGATCTTATGGCAGTTTTATTATAGACGGTGATGTTTATTCGAATGTGACTATAAGTCGGCCAACAACCATCAATGCTGGAAAATCTTTGCATATATCTGCCAGTGGCATCACGTCTAATTTAACAAATAATGGGACTTTGTGGTTTACAGGCGGATCAGTTGGTACGGGATTATCGCATTATGGAAATGTCGGCATCGACAGTAATAGTACGGTATCTTCAAGCGTGGCTTATATTGATCAAGATGTAATTAATAATGGTGTGTTGCGTTTAACCAGCAATGGAACATTAACACATCATATCACTGGTGATGGAACTATTAATATTGATAGTGGCAAAAATATATCTGTGGATGCTGAGTATCTAGGAACAGCTGTTGTTAACAATGGTTCTTTGTCGTTATCTGGTGGAACATTATCAAAAGCAATAACTGGTAATGGGTATACTTATATCAATGGCGATGTGTTGTCAAATGTTGCTATTGCTCAATATACAATGATTTACAACAATGGCGGTGCATTGACTATAAATGCGGACAAGATAATGACAAACGCATTTTTTAATGAAGGAACATTACATTTGACAGGTGGAACATTATCGAAATCTGTCACGGGTAGTGGAACGATAGATATAGATGACGATATAACTATAGTATCAAATGCAAATTATTTGGGAAATACGGTTATAAATAATGGAACGTTAAATTTGACAGGTGGAACATTGTCAAAATCTGTGACTGGCAGCGGAACGATAAACATAGATGATGATATAACCATAGTATCAAATGCAAATTATCTGGGAAATACGGTTACAAATAATGGAACGTTAAATTTAACAGGTGGAACATTGGCAAAATCTGTGACTGGCGATGGAGATATAACGATAGACAACGGACAAAGCATATATGCAAATGCGGATTATCTAGGCAATTCAATTGTTAATGATGGAACATTGAATTTAACCGGTGGGACTTTGTCCAAATCTGTGACGGGGCTTGGGACTACGGCAATAGCATCTGGCAATACTGTATCGGCGAATGCTTCGTACATAGACACTGCATTTACAAATAATGGGACTTTGAATTTGAGTGGTGGAACGTTATCCAGATCTATTTCAGGATCGGGTAATATTGTCATAGATGGCGATGTTATATCTGATGTTAATATGGTGCGTACACATATTAACAGTGAAAAATCTTTACGAATATCTGCTGATAACATAACTGCCAATACGCTAACCAATGACGGATCGTTGATTTTGACGGGGGGAACATTATCAAAATCTGTTTCTGGGAATGGACAAATTGTCATAGATGGCGATGTGTCGTCGGGGACGTATACATCTATTGATCAAGAAATAATAATAAACCCTGAAAAATCTTTGACAACATATTATGCGTATTATATTGGGAATAACATCACAAATGATGGAACATTAAATTTAACAAATGGAACCTTGTATCATTCGGTGACTGGTTCTGGCAATATTGTGTTGGGCAACACCGCATCAATATCTGCGAATGCAGATTATATTGGAAATCCAATTACGAATAATGGAACGGTTACGTTAACAGGCGGAACATTATCACAAACAGTATCCGGTACCGGTGATATAGTCATCAATGGTGCGGTAACATCCGATGTTAATATAACTCAAACTACAACCATTTGTTCAGGTAAATCTTTGACTGTATCTGTTGATAATATTAAAAATGTCGAAAATTTAACAAATTACGGAACATTGTGGTTTAATGATGGTATATTAAATCGCAATGTATCTTATTACGCCAACTTAGGTGAAGTTGGCAATATCGGTAATTTGCATGCTAATGCAAATTATATTGATCGCGTTTTAACTAATAATGGGAATTTGTCTTTGACAGGTGGCACATTGCGTCAGTTGGTGACGGGTTCAGGCGATATAATCATAGATGGCGATGTTATATCTGATGTAGATTTAACGCAAGATACAACAATCAACATAGGTAAATCATTGACTACATCTTTTGCACATGTGGCAGCCACCAATGTCACCAATAATGGTATGTTATGGTTTAATGACGGAACATTAACCAAAAATATTTCATCGTATGGAAATACTGGTAATGTTGGTGTGTTGCATACGAACGCTAATTATTTAGATGCAGATTTCGAAAATAATAACATGTTGTATGTCATGGGCGGTATATTGACACATACTATTACGGGGACTGGACATATAATAGTTGATAACAATCTGAGATCAGATGCAA
>Ga0310786_10006066_pt1 | contig 16217 bp, 29 predicted proteins | sample AusTroGonzalo_MG_FD_203881 | JGI IMG/M metagenome (GOLD analysis project Ga0310786, IMG submission 203881) | Bovine rumen microbial communities from tropical cattle in Woodstock, Queensland, Australia - Gonzalo_03 (v2) (version 2) | ecosystem: Host-associated > Mammals > Digestive system >... | reverse complement strand
AATGTAATACCTCTTACGCTGAAACGGAAGACCTATTACGTTCAGATGTAATAGCTATTACGTCAGAAAGTAATACAAATACAATCATTTCTACAGACAATTCTACAACTACTTCTACAACACCTACTCAACACTATAACTCTACTCCTACCGATAACCTTTGTGGCTCAGAAGACTCAACCACTGTTTCGTCTTCTTCACCAGAACCAACACCTTTTGACGAACCAAACCCATTCGACGAACCTGTCTCGCAACCAGTTGCTTCGACACATTCGGATAAACCGAATGGAGAGCAGAAACCAAGAAGGTCTGCGAAGGGTAGTTATCCTAACGAATACTACAAGACTATCTTCGACACCTATATGTCAAACTACAAGACGCTCTTAGACACTGGTAAACTAAAAACACCTTTGCCGAAAATAGCGATAATGTCTATCAAAGGAACTCTCAAGAGATACTTTGATGCCTATGGGTATGAGACAATCTTAAAAGCAGTGAAAGAGTCTGTGAATGACGATTGGCTTATTGAACACGGATATGTATTCCACCACATCTTTGGTGAGAGAAAACTCTTGATGCTGATTAACGGCATCAAGTTTGAGAAAAAAAATAACGTTGTCACAAATTCTTTGGTTAGACAATCTTTGTCAAAGAATGGCAACTTTGAGGAGAACTGGTAATGAATGAAATCGAGAAAATGATGCAATCTATTTCGGTAATGGCACCGGAAGAAAACGGCAATGTAGTTGACGAAAATGCTAAGTCGGACCACGAAAAAGATATGATTGTTGAGCAGAGCAACTTCACTGCAAATATCCCAAAAAGATTTGCTAAAACACGCATAGGAGATTTCTCAGTGCCGTTTTGGGAAGAGGTTAAGGATTTATCATCAACCAAAAACACAGACGCTCTTCTCGTCGTTACAGGTCCTTCTGGAACTGGGAAATCGACATTCCTTACGGCTTTAATGCACGAAAGAGCAATTAACGGTGTTGGGGCAGGTGAATATCTTGAATGTCACAGCCTTATCGCTATGATTAGGTCTTCCAAGTCTTTTGCTGCAAAAGAGACTGAGTATGACTTAATTCAGCATTATGCAAAAGTTCCGTTCTTAGTCTTTGACGAACTTGGAGTAAGCGAAGATGTAAAAACCGAAGCATCTTTTTTCAGAACTGTGTTTGCATTGAGATATAACAATATGCTTCCTACTGCGGTTGGAACTAACTTGGATGCTAATTCACTCAAGCAGTTTGTGGCTATGGGGATAGATTACTCAATGGACCCGATTATCGACAGAATGAATGATGTCATAATTTTTAAGAAACTTGTATCAGAAAGCCACAGAGGAGTGAAAGCGTGAACAATCAGATTTTCTACAACGACGAATACGAAAAAATTATTCTGAATATGATGCTGATAGACAACAGCGTCATTGATGTTATTTCAACTCAGATTACAGACGACTGCTTTTATTCTGCGTTGAACCGTGAATTCTATACGGCAATCAAATCAGACTATATGAACAACGGAGTGTCTAATCTCATAACTTTACAGACAAGACTTCCTGATGTTCTTCCTGCAAATATTGCGGCTCTCACAAATCATATTGCATCTTCTGAAAACTGGTCGTTCTACGTTGACGAACTGCAGAAACTTTACAAGACAAGAAGTATGAAGCAGTTGCTTTTACAGAGCAACGAGGATTTAAGTCCTGATACCGTAAACGATGTAATTGCAAACGTAGACTCGTCTCTGACAAAGTGTCTTACCGTAGGCTCAAACAATGCGACCTGCGTAAAGGAACTCTGCTCTAAACTTCTGGAAGGTGTAAAGGCTGCCGCAGAAAGCAAAGAGCCGTATCTTGGCTATTCAACAGGTTGGGATAAGTTATCTGAAATTCTTGACGGCATACAGTTGGGTAAACAGATTATCATTGGTGCTAGACCTTCAATCGGTAAGTCTTCGTTTGCCTTACAGTTGGCAGGTGCTCTTGCAGAACAGAAAATCCCGGTCGGTTACTTCTCTCTTGAAATGCAGAAAATGACCTTAATGAAGAGGCTCACTTCCTTGAAGTCTGGATTAACAATCGGCAGTATTACACACGGAACTTGTGTTCACTCACAGAATCAGCTCGTAAAACTGCAGGTAGCCGTTTCTAAAATCTATGAAATGCCTCTGTATATCCACGATGAAGGAATCAGAAACGAAAAAGACCTTCTGTCTCGTATTCGCTATATGGCGAAAATCAACGGAGTAAAGGTATTCTTTGTTGACCATATCGGACTTGTTAAACATTCAATGCCGAGTATGAAGAGGGTAGAACAGCTGGACGACATCACTCAGCAGTTGCTTCATTTAGCACAGGAACTGAATATCGCTATCATTCTTCTCTGTCAGTTACGAAGAGACGCAGAAGGAAAAGAACCGGCCCTTAACGATTTGAGAGACTCAGGAAGTATCGAACAGAACGCTGATGTATGTATCTTCTTACATCACGAAAGAAGTAAAGGTGAAGAAGAGTTTCTTGAAGCAAAGGTCATTGTTGCAAAGAACAGAGACGGTGCGTGCGGAAGTTCCAATATGAACTTCTATCCTAAACTTACAAAGTTCGTGGAAGTGGAATAATTTTTTTTGATAAAAAGTCTTATCTGTCAAGAAAAAATACTTGACAAATAAGCAAAGGGCGAGTATATTTAAGGTGTGTTCAGGCATAGAATCACTCCTTAACAGTTTTTTTCTCACTTGTCGCCCATATTTCCTCCTAAGATATGGGCGACTTTTTTTAAGAGGTTCAGATGTTTTACAGACTGATTACAAAAATAAGACAGTGGCTTGTTCTCATTTGCAGCAAACCGTATATCCTTCTTGTCGGTGCCAGAAGGACGGGAAAAACTTACTGCAACCTGAAACTTGCCGTTAAAAGCGTAAAGAAAGGACTTGATGTAGTTTTCTTTCTGCCTACCAAAAGAATGGCTGGTTTCGTTTTTGACGACCTTATGAGGAAACTTGGTAACGGTTTGTTTCTCTGCAAGAGTCGGCTTCAGGCAGTATACAAGGGAAAGACCATAACCTTTATTTCTACGGACGATTTGAGAGGGTGGTTTTTATCACAGCCTACATTACCCGATGTGGTTATTGTTGATGAAGTTGAGGATATGTTTATGACGGTAAACGACATCGACCAAATCCGTGTCATCAGAAATACTAGGTTTAATAAAGTGCAGATTTCCGGTTGTCCTAGAAACAATATGCGTATTCTTTATCAGTTCAATCCGAAAGCAGTTAAGATTTTCAAATGGAATGGGTGGTACTAATGGATTATTTAAACATTCTCGAAACAAAAAGATTTACTCGTTGGTATATAAAGAAACTTAGAGACGCTAGAAATATGTGGCGAGATAAGGCTGTAAAACTTAAAGAGAAGGTTGACCAACTTGACTTCTTTTACGAAGGTAACGGCTTCAAGAAGAGAGGTTTGAATAACTCAATTCAGATTGCAGACTATATCGATGAACTTGAAAAATGTAAGTCTGGAATCATCATAGAGCTTAAGCACATAAACAAAGCGTTGGTTACTGAAAACGAAAGACTCCGAAAGAAAAATACAGAACTTGAAGAGGGGAATAAAAGCCTGAAAAAACAGGTAACAGCATTAGAGATAACTACAACAGAATTAGACCAACACTTACATTCTGTTGGATATGAAAATTTTCAGTATAAAGAACAACTCGCCAAAGCAGATGACATAATAAATGATTTATATTATGTGATACAAGGCAGAATTGATTATACAGACAATATACCACTTAATGACACAATGGAAAGAGCAAATAGCTTCATCAATAGGAGGACAAAAAAAAGTGTCTAAATTTATTGCTGTAGGTAGGCGTAACGACAAAGGCCAGATGTGTGCAGAAGCATTAGGCAAGTTGAGTTTAATCGTCGAAACAGAAGACAGACCCTCTCTTAAAGCATTTAAGAAATATATATGCAATAAGTATCAAGTTAAAAATGTAGACGACAGCCCACTTAGCATTAAAGAATATGCAGCACAAATGGAACTATTTGAAAGTGGTTGGTATGCAAAAGAACAGACGATTCTTGATAAACTTTTATTTGGAGGTTGAAAAATGAACTCAGAAGGAATAAGTGCTGATAAGTTTAACCAGAAGATGTTGCAGATTGCTGAGGTATTAAAACCGTTGGGCGTTTTTATTGAGTGTGAAGAGAAAAGAAACGCAGAAATGGACTTATGTCCAAAAGGCGTGTCTATCACAAGACTTGACGTGTCTTTGCATTTTACAGAGCCGGTAGGAGAAAACAAATGACTATAGAAACCTTAGACAAGGCAAATCTTTGCAAAGGCAAAATACGAGAAGCAAAATCAAGTTTAGAATATATAAAGCGTTGTGAGAAAGGATTTACCTCTAAACGCAGTTTTAAGCTTAGTATTCCTTACAGCTACGACATCGACTCTGATTTATATATTCACGACCTGCAGTTAAAAAAAAATATATTAAACTTGATTAAGATACATTTGATAAAAACTGTGCAGGAATCAGAAAAAGAATTAGAGAGTCTATAGGAGGACTAAGCAGAAAATGTTAGAGGAGATATATGGATAAACTGTTTTATTTTCATTCATTACCTAATGTTGTTGATTTTATAAAACCATTGATACTTGAAGGGTTTGAGGTATCAATGAAACCTGTTTATAAAAAAGACTGTGGATATGATAAATTGGATAAGTTTGCAGTTCTTGTTGGGGAAAAGCAGAAAGAGGAGGAGTAAATGACAGTATATTTTGAACACGAAGGAAGAATAACCGCCACCGCAGGGTTGTCTTATATTCCAAACTGCCACGAAATTGTAACAATTTGGGGAAAGCCGTATAACGTAGTTGATTTTAAGCACGAAGTAGAAATCGGACTTAATAAGACAGGAAAAAAGAAGGTTATCGAGAAGATAATCTGTGTAGTAGAAGAGGAGACTGAATGCTGATATTTCCATTAAAGAAAGAATGGTTTGAAAAAATAAAATCTGGTGAAAAGACGATTGAATACAGGGAAGTAAAGCCGTATTGGACTAAAAGATTTTATTCTGAACTGTCTAAAGAGTTTGAAAGACGGTTTCAGAAAAAGTTTTGCAGTTATGAAGATTTTATTTCCTATGATGTAAAATGTGAAGAAGGTGCAGGCTTAATTTGTAAACTCCGTCTTGGTTATACGAGTAATTATATGACAGCAAGAATTACAAAGATTGAGATATTTGACGGCAGATATTCAGACTTGCATATAGACAAACCTGTCTATGCCATTCATTTAACAGATGTAAGAGAAGTGAAATGAGTTTCAGAACCGTTACTGTAGAACATACTGATTGGGAAGAACTTCACGTGGTACATATAAAGTGTCCTTACTGCAACAAGCGTATTCAGATAGTAAGGCCTGACTTTTATAACGACAAAGAAAAGTGCAAATGTGATGAATGTTTCAATACATTCTACCTTTTCACAAAGAACCATAAATATTACGGAGAATAGAATGAGAAAAGAAATCTATTACGTTGTTAAGACTGATGAGGGTTATAAAGCACCTAAAGGTCAGTTCGTAAAAAGCCTTAACAGAGCAGTCTTCTACGGCACTCTCAAAAAGGCACAGGAAACTGCAGAAGACCCGGAGTGTATCAATCCGAAAATAATCGAGATTGAAATTGCAGAAGTAAAGGAGGTCTAACTAAAGTAGACTTGTCTTCTTGGCAATGTCTCACTGTGTTATACTTTTTATATGAGGAAGGGCAGAAAATACAGTCCGCTGTATGTATTGTCCCGTTCTGGAACATTTAACAGAGAAATAACAATCGGGTTAGACCCGATGAAAGAGAACTACTATTTTATAATCAAGAACAATGAGGTGAAAAGAAGAATTTATCAGCTATCAGACGGGTGGTACATCTGGCACGAAAGACTTGGATTTAGAATACGCATAGAAAGTTTTACTATGGCGTTAAAAGTGGTGGAGAGGGAATTGATGTGCGAGGCGTAGAAAGAGAGGAACGAAAAGTTGTTACTCAACTTCTTTCGCAGGGTATTCCGATTAACGTAATCGTTAAACAAATGAATATCCCTATGACAACCGTCTGCGAATGGGCGAAGGCGTTAAGAAAAGAGCAGAGGTCTAAAGGAATCGGAACTCTGACTAAAACAGATACAATCTGTGCTTATGTAAGAAACACAGAAACCAAAATATCAAACATCGTATCACAATATGTTGATGCTAATATTACGGACGACCAGTGGTTCGAAGTAGAACAGAAGATGAACGAAGAACTGCATCATCTTGTAGACCTGACTATTGATAACTTGAGGAACGGCTGATGACGATTACAAACGACGCTTCAATCGACATACCGTCAGAACCGGGTAAATATCTTAAACTCATAGTAAAAGCAGGTGCCGGCCAGAGAGGTGAAGGCAAGTTCGGTGGTAATGGCGGCACCGGTGAAATCAAATCATTAAAACTTTCAAAAGCAAAAGACCTTAAGATTCAGGTGATGTTTATTTCTGCTTCTAAAGACGGAGAAGATTCCGTTCCCGTCATAATCAAAGAACAGGAATATTATGAAGCAAACAGAGGCGGTAAGGCAGGAAAATCTGTATCAGTAATCATTAAAACAGAAAGCTCTGACACAACGCTTTACTGTGCAGGCGGTGGTGGCGGTGGTGCAGGCGGATATGCCATTGCATATGACGGCAAAATGATTTTCTTTGACGGTGGTAACGGCGGATGTTCTGAAACAAATCCTTCTTCAAACGCTGCTATCGGAATAAACGGTGGTAGAGGTACTGACGGAGATAAGGACGCTTATGTCAATCAGTATGAAAACGTAATATGCGAGAATCCTGTAAACAGCGGTAACGCAGAAGTTATTATCGAGGATTTATGAAAATACCTTCTTTCGAGAATGTCTTCACATACGACATAACGAAACCTTATAAATGTAACAATATCCTTTTCTTAAACGAATACCACAAATACTGCAAATTCTTGAACGGAACGGAAGACCGTACTTTTGACGGCAAGGCAACCGTTCTTATTCCCTGCTATAAAAAAGCAAACTACATAAGGAAGGCAGTAAAATCGTGTGTCGTTCAGTCGCCTTCGGTAAAAACAATGGTGCTTCTTATGGACCCCGATAGTCAGAGGTTATCCTCAGAACTTTCTGCTATGGGTGATGTAGAGTGTATCAATTCAGAACGGCTTATCGTAACAAAGGCAAGAACGAAACTTGTAGAAATGTGTACTACCGATTGGTTTGTGTTTCTTGACGCAGACGACGAACTTGCACCAAACTTTATGGAAGTGCTTTCAAAGAAAAAAGGTGCAGCAAGATTTACTGGATGCAGATTCTATAAAGACCACGAAACACACGCACCGTTACAGAACGTAAACTTAAACAACATTACGAACATAATCGCATACAACAACACCTGTCTTATGCACAAAGATGTTTTCTATGACATCGGATATGACGACTCTCTTGCTGCAGGTGGAGAAGATACAGACTTTAACTTACGACTGGTAGGAAAGAAAAAGTGGCTGTTATGTTACACAACCGACACTTATTATGTATACAATGTAATTACAGAAAACCAACTTACAAAAACTTCTGTCTATGCTGATACCCACTTCAAGATGTTTGAAAAGAATCTCGATATCCTTCTTGAAGGACTTAAAGGAAGTTGGGTTAGATTCAAGGATATCGAAAAGATAAAATGGCTTCTTGAAAACTTTACTAAAGAGAACCTTCTCGCTTTTATAGATTATCAGAAGTACGGAGAAGTGAATCTTAAGATAAGGTTTGACAGACTCTGTGCTCATACATACTACTCACTTCTTGATGAGTCAACAGGAGAGGGAAACCCGATTATATTAAGGGGTGGAAGAGTTAAAAGTTTTGCAGACCTTATCTACAAGGGTGAAGGAATTGACCTAAATATAAAAGACCCGGTTGAAAGATTATTCTATGCTCTTGAAAATTATAGATGTGTGGAAAACAACGATATAAATGATAGAGACGTGGCCACAGTTTCAGACGAGCACTTCTTCCAGTATATTGAACAGTTCTGGCTGCCGGAATCAATGAAGCGGTATGTGACTATGTGGAAGACAGAACAGAATATGCACTCAGAAGGGAAAGATATGCAGAAGGTTTCTTTTCTCCTTAATAAGAAATGTAACGCTAACTGTCCGTACTGTTTTCAAAGCAGAAACGAAGTATCTCCTGATGACGATACGCTTTTCAAGAACTTTGATGATGCACTTACGAAGTTCGAGCAGCTTACGGACCACAACGTATTCCCACAGATACTTGGAGGTGAACCGACTTTATTCTCTGATTACCTTATCAATAAAATATTAAACCGACTCAAAGATTATAAGTGCATCTACATCTTTACGAACGGACTGAAGGAAAAGTCTTTATGGTATGAACAGGAAAATGTCGTATTGAACCACCATATAATAAACTGGCAGACCGGCAACGTACCGAAAAAGAAGAACGGAGAATTTCAGTCTATCGTGGTGTGCAGAAACGAAATAAGCGACCTTAAAGAAAGTTTTGCAGACTTGGACAGAGGAATAATAATCAACCCGTGTCTTTCAAAGAACCCTGATTACAACGTTACTTACGAAGAACGTAAACAGATGTGGGAAATCATAAAGCCTTACAGACCTAAAGATTCCCTCTTCTCACTCTACGACTTACCTCTTGAAAGGGTTCAGTCTATGTGCCGCTCTGCTGTAGGAGTATGGGAATGTAACCTCAATACGAGAACTGTTTCTACTTGCTGTGCAGATATGGAAAAGATACCTATAGAAGATTTCAAGGGAACGGAAAAGCCTCAGTCTTGCGGTGAATGTATGAACTTCGGTAATATGCTTTAATCCAAGAACGACATCGCTTCTATGACCTGCTTATAGACTAAGCTGTCATCAGCAGACATCGGATTGAAATAAAGTTTATTCACGTCATTACTCTGCAATATACTGTGGCCCATAAAATATTCTATCCACAAGTTGTTTATATTCTTGCTTTCCAATATCGTCTTGAACATCTTTCTGAATGAATGGAATACGATGTTATTCTCCTCTATGAACTTACTGTCAAAGCCTGTCAGAGAGCCGGCCATATAAACAGACTTTCTCCAACTTGCAGAAGCAAAGCCGTATTCTCTGAACATAAGATATGCTTCTAATACATATTTACTTACGGGAACTTTCCTTACGCTGTATTCCGTCTTGGTACCATTTATCTTAAGATACTGCTTCCCATTCTCCACCAAAGGTTCTGCAGTCTTGAACTCACCGACACGCATACCCGTGCTTATTGCAATATACGGAAGCAGAAGGTACTTATGTCTGTTTATGTAATTTCTGAAACCTTTGAAACTACTTACGGGAAAACAACCTCTGATGTTTTTCGAATGTCCTACGGGACTTAAGTTGCTGAACGGATTATATTCTCTGTTCTTCCACAACCTTCTTAAAAGCCACATATAGTTGTTTACCGACTTACCGCTTAATCCCGTATCTGATAACTGCTCTTGAAGTTTAACGAGTCTTGATAACGAAACCTGCTCAATGGATTTAACGTCAGGCATAAGGTCAGATATCCTTTTAACCATATTGTAATATTTCTTCTTACCGTCTTTATACATATCGAGAAGTTCTTTATGAAACGAAACGGGTTCTACTCCAAGTGAATAGAATATCTGATATGCTTTTTTATATGCAGACCTTATGTCAGTCTCTCCGGTTGAAATACATTTATTGTGTTCTGGAAACTTTGCATAATAGATATGCGACTTCTTGTGTTTTATGAACAGATAGAAATCCTTACATTCTCGCAACTTGTGTTTACATCTTTTATCGTGCATATGGAAACTCCTAAGTGGCAACAAATACTGTTACTCACATAAGTCCACATCAGATTTGAAAATGTTAAGTGTTTGTGTTATAAGGATTTATGTTTTAGTGCAGGCATAAAAAAATCGGGTAAGGGAGATTCGAACCCCCGACCTCAACGTCCCGAAGCCTTATAACATATACGTTTTCTCTGAAGGTGGCAACAAATATGTGGCAACAAAAATAGCGTACTATGATTTTGAGATTTAGTCAAACAGCTTCTGCTGAGGGTCTGGTGGTGGTGGATTAAGTTCATCCATTTTTCGAAATACCATTGCAAGTCGTGCTAAAACTTCTTCCCAGTTATATCTGTAAATTTCGTGTACCCACGAGTGCGAGAGTCTTGATAATGTTACAAAGTTGTCTGGATTAAGATTTTTATAGTGTTCTGGATTAAGGTCACAGTGATGAAGTTGGAATCCTGCTCGTAAAGGTTTGCCTGTAACGAAGTCAACCTTGCGTTCTTTTTTGAGAAGATTGCGGAAATTCTTCCATACTGCAGAATCTCGGAATTTTGCTTTCTCTTTCTGCAGCAAGGTTTTTTCTTTATTTTGGTATCGCATTTTTTTGCAAAGCCTTGTATTTTTTCTTAGCGGTATTGACATCGACTGAGTATTTTACAAGTTCCTCCCATTTATCTATTGGTATAAGAGCGTACTGACCTTCTGCTATCCAATCTATCCTTATAAAGTTACCAACTGCAGAAAACTTTATGTTCGGGTCTTCTGTGCTGATAGGGAAGGTAGGGAAGTCAATCTCCGGTATCTCAACTATCGTTTTCGATGTCACGCAGGACATCAATACTTGCATTAACCCTATCAGAAGTAGAGCCTTTACCAAGTTTGTCTTTCTGTTTCTTTGCTTCATTATCAGCCTCTTGAAATTTCTTGATGATTCTTTTCTGATTCTCAACTGCTTCTTTAAGCTGCTTTAACTCTTTACTCTTCTTAGCGTTCAGCTTGATGAAGATGTAAAGAGCAACTGCGAGAAGAACAATGACACCTATTAAGATTAAAGTGGTTGTCACTCTTTGCCTCCGTCAATGTTTGCAGCAATTTTATTTCCTTCAAGTCCGGCAAGCAGTATTCCGATTACAATCAGAACCGATGATACAATCGAAGTCATTGCAGTAGTGATGTCATTCTTATCTTTGACGTACATACAGATAAAGAGCATAACAACAAGACAGATAAGTGAAATGACATATTTGTGTTTGTGAATATCCTTAAACTTACCCTGTTCCATAGCAGAACTTTTGATGATAGTATCTGCAACATCAATTCCGAGATAGCACGAAAGAACACCGATGAAGGTAATGCTTACTGGTCCCGAGATGTTCGGCAGATAAATTAAGCAGAGCGACATAACAATGCTCGCAAGAACGAAAAGAAGTGATTTAACAAACTTAACCATTTTCTACCCTTCCTCCACTATTTCACCGGAAATGATGTCGCCGGATTTAACGTTGTATGCGTGAAGTATTCTGTTAAATGCTGCGAGGTCTCCCGATGAAAGTATGATACAACCTGCCGACCAAGCGGTGTTTGTATCTCTGTTTAATGAGTTTGACCATTTATCGTGAATGAGCCAGCGACCTGTCTGGAAGCCGTCATCACCAATCTGCATTGAGTCGTGGTTAATCCACTGACCGTCAATATCTTTTGTTTCAATGATACCGTGGATTTCTCCGTGGAAACTTCTTGGTTCAACAAAGCATTTGATTTTGAAGTAGCCTTCTGCGATTGTGTCTCCGTGTTCTGTAGCACCGTTTGACTTCATATCACCGAAGCAATAGTTTGCTACAGACTGACAGTGGAAACGGGCAAGTTCGCACTTGTCGTTGTAAACGCAGAACCAGTCGAGTGAGTTGTTCTGCCAGTTGTTTTCAAATGAACCTTCTTTGTTTGGATTTACCTTGAAGTCGTATGACTTCTTCATTCTTTCTACTACAATGTTAAGCATTGTCTACCACCTTTACTGTTGTGATTGCATCTATTTTGTGTTCCAAAGATGTAAGACGCTGACCGATGTTGCTTTCGAAACTCTTTAGAACGAGTGATACTTCTTTGAGTGTATCTGACATTTCCTGCTGGTCTTTTGTGATTTTGACGAATGACTCGTGGGTATATGCTCTGTCTTTTGCCATTTCGTCTTTTATTCTGTCTATTTCTTTAAGGTGGGTTTGTTCAAGATTTTTTATATCGTTCTGAATGTTTGATACATCCTGCTTGTACGAACTTTCTATATTCTTTATATCCTTTGAAAAGTCTTCTCGGATATCCTTTGTTTCTTTCTGAATGTCCTCTTTGATTTTAGAGAACTCGTCATTTACCTTTTCTTCAATACGGCTTACCGAGCCTTTAACCTGTGCATAATCCATACACACTTTTACGATTACTCCGATTATAGAGATTAATGAAACTGCTGCTCCGAGCACTCCTATAAAAATTCCGCCGTTCATAAGGCTCCTCCGTATTGTTTTATTTAATTGTAAAAGCCAAAAGAGTTCGGAGTAAATCAAGGGCAGAGCCTAGACTCCGCCCCGAAAATTAAGATACAGTTTCGTCCGGCGACAGATAGGCAATTATCTTATCTATGTCGCTTGAGGTTATCTTTACGACATTTCTGTCCGGTGCAAATATTGGGATTTTCGGAATGACGACAGGGTATGACTCGTACTCTGACAATACGCTCTTCATAGCCTTGGCAAGAACGGTGATGTCGTACATATCTTCTTCGTCACCTCTTGTCACACTTGCTATCAAAGGGCTTTCAAGAAAGGCATCCAGCATATCAGGATTTTCGTACATAGCCTTTTTACATATGCACAAAACAAACCGCAGCCGTTCATTGTCTGTTGACGGAATAAGGTCGTTGTTGATGAATTTTCCGATACCTTCTGCAAGTTCTTTCTTTGTATACATAGACTACCTCTCTTCAACTCTGGATGAAATCATCTTAAGAAGTTCCTGTCTTTTGGCTTCGTGAGCAGGATGTTCGTCTCCAGTTTTCTTCATCAGAATACCAGCGTGTCTTAATTCGTCGGAAGCCATTTCTTTATATGCAGAGTCTCCCGAAGCAAGATACTTTTCGATATATTCTTCTGCACCGTCAAGTTCTTCTCCTACGGGGTCATCATCCATAAAGCATTTCATAGCAACCATAAGCTGACCTATAAACAAAGGCTTCATAAAGGTCCTTGAGTAAGGGTCATACTTTTGGAAATCTATTTCCGAAACTGCTTCCTTAAAATCTTTCTTTAATTCTTCAAACGCTTTTTTCATATCTACCGTCCGCATTTACCATAGATTCTGAGAATCTGAAAGTGAGAAGGGTCTCCTAAGAACTGAACCAAGAAAATCGTTCTGCTTGTTAATGGAGTAGGGCGGAAGTAGTTTCCGTTACCGTTCATAAGACTTCCCGTTACAGTTCCGTTTGAAATGGAAATCTGTGTGCCGTCCGTTCCGTCCGGGATTGGAGTTGCAAGAAGAATTTCGAATACGTCTCCGGCATTTATCGTGGGCGAAGCCGGAAGGGTAATCGTAGTGATTCCTGCTGCAACTGAAATTGATGATGCTCTGTATCTTGTTATCTGATTACAAGCCATAGTAACCTCGAAAATAGGGGAGTTGCCTCCCCGTTATGTCAACATTCATACGAATGGAATTAGTCACCTAGAAGGGAGTTGTCAAGTTTTCCTTTACAACTTAAGCGTAGATTGGATAGCCGAAATTGTTGCCGCAGAACGGACTTGCTCCTGCCGAGTAAGTTGTGCTTGTCGGATATCTTACGACACCACTAAGCATATTCTGTGTTTCGAGCTGATTCACACGACTCTGTAAAGCGTCAATCTTATTCTGCTGAATAGCGTCTAAGATTTTCTGCGTCTGTGCAGTAGTAGTTGCGTTGATTGCAGCTGTGTTCATAGCATTGTCGAAGCGGTTCTGTGCAATATTTGCATTGATACCTGCTCCTGTTTCTGCTATGAGCATTTTTGTACCGCAACAACATTCGTTCTGATTTGCGATAGCCTGCTGAACACCTGCACTTACACCTGCAACATCACGGGCAAGTTCTGAATACTTGTCACCGAGATTGTTTACGAGGTCGTGGTATACCTGATTTGAAGCTGCTACAGACTGTGCAGTACCGTTTGTTACCGCAGAGAGAATATCTCTGGTCTGATTCTGCAGGTTCTGATTGTCAAAGCCACGGTTCACATCTGCCTGTATAGCATTTGAATTGCCGTTAGCATTACCGCCGAATCCGAATCCGCCGTTACCCATTAAGAGTGCAAAGATAAGGAAAGCCCAGATAAAGCCACCGCCACCGAAACCGTCACCCATAATCATAGGTGCTCCGTTGTCACTTACTGTCATAAGCGTTCTCCTTTTATATTAAGTTTTTATCAATTTGTTTATGCTAATGACAATATTTCGACGAAACTTTGTCACTGCATTGATAATCTGCGGAACTAACTATCGATTTTGTTAGATTTGACAGAAAGGTTGTCGCCTTGTTCCGTGTTATCACAATTTGATTCCAAACGTGCTTGCAAACTGCTTTAAGTCGATACCCTGCTGTTTAGCAAGGTTCATAGCAGTTTCTCTCATCTGCTGTTCTGACTTACCAGATGTCATTTCCTGCATCTTCTGGTAAGCGTGTGGGTTCTGCTGTGCCATTTGATTCATTCGTGACTGCAACTGCTGATTCAGAAAACCTTGTGGGTTGCTCATAGCGTTCATTACTTGAAACGGATTCATCTGTTATCCTCCCGATATATTTTTCTAGTTTCGTGATTCTGTTGTTCATTTCTGTCATTGGGTCTGCCGAGATGTGCTCGTCTATCGAATAGACTAAAAACTGTGGCTGTCCGTTATTGCCGATTTTCTTCAAGTAGATTTTGCCGTTACTTGTATCTACGAACAGCGTTGTACACAATGGGTCTATCATAGCGGACTTTGCTTCGTTGATGTTCGTTACTACAAAGCATTTAATCTGCGGAATGTTCTGAGGTGGAAACTGCGGAAGTCTTGCATTGTTCAAGTAGAAGTCATTGACTGGATTACCGTACTGATACATATTTGCTCCTTGTGTATCAAGATACAATAATCTTTATGAGATATGGTCTTGTTTTTATGCTGATTTTGTTCAGATAAGTTTCATTATTCTATCACGAATTATCTTCAAATCAGAGCATACTGCCGACCTGCTTGAGTTCACGCTGTCTGCTATGAAGTCTATGCACTGTCTTTCAAGATAATACATATTAAAGATTTTCTTCTGCTTCTCGGATAGAATGAGATTTTCGGTGAGATAGTCTACTTCTTTCTTAACGGCTGTCTTGAAAAAAGCATTTACTTTGATTGAGTCTTTGGACATAGTTGTCCTCCGTAGAGATGTGATTGGATTTGTTATGATGAGATTTTTATCACCAGAACCGGTGATAATATAATTATAACTTAGTTCTTTGCGAATTACAACAGATTAATACGTAAACATACATCTGTCACAATCTTCTTGAGGTGTAAGTTTTGTAAAATCGTAATCATCAAAATCGTACTCAAAACGTGCATTAGAGCAAGGCCGTACTTTCATTTTTGTACAATCTACTTCTGCAACCGGTCTTTTGCCGGTCCTACATATACTTCTCGAACTTTCATATCCATTCCCCTCTACCTCTTGTATGAAGTTTTTAATATGAGCGTTTAATACTTTCGGGTTATTTATTTCTCCCAATTTTTTCAAAAACTCGTAAGGCATATTAAGGTCTGAACAACCGTTTACTTTTTGAGGTAATATATGTAATGTATTGCTGCCGTTATATTTTTTAAGCATATCAATACCTTCGTAATCGTTGTCTTCAATAATTACATCATACAATTCGTTAGGTAGAGCTGTGTCATAAATCTGTTTCTTCCAATTAAGAAGGTGCAAATGTTTTACAACCCTTTCATCTTTATACAAGGGACACTCTTTGTTTGTACCATTGGTAAATATGTGTAAATGCTTGAAGTTTTCACATCGCTTTAATATTTTGTTTTGCAAGTAATCACTCCAAAGAGTTGTTTCTCCACCCATTACCTGTACAGTAAAATTCTGTCCTAATTCTTCTTCAAACTTAGATAATGCTTTGTCAAAATTTGCAAATATCTCATCGTCAGATAAAGGGTCATTTTTGTCGGACTGAGGACAATAAGGACATTTCATATTGCATTTTTTGTGAAGAACAAAAGTAACTGCTCTTCTTTT
>Ga0310786_10006065_pt1 | contig 16219 bp, 14 predicted proteins | sample AusTroGonzalo_MG_FD_203881 | JGI IMG/M metagenome (GOLD analysis project Ga0310786, IMG submission 203881) | Bovine rumen microbial communities from tropical cattle in Woodstock, Queensland, Australia - Gonzalo_03 (v2) (version 2) | ecosystem: Host-associated > Mammals > Digestive system >... | reverse complement strand
GGTCTGCCATATTTCATTCAATAACTCCATCCTTGATACGAATAATGCGATTGGTTTGCTGAGCCACCGTGGGGTCGTGGGTCACGATGACCTGCGTGATGTGCTCCTGGGCGTTGAGGTCCTTGAGCAGTTGCATCACCTCTACCGATGTCTTCGAGTCGAGTGCACCCGTGGGCTCGTCGGCGAGAATCATCTGGGGCTTCGTAATCAGCGCACGGGCAATGGCCACACGCTGTTTCTGTCCACCCGAGAGTTCGTTGGGATAGTGGTCGGCCCACTCTTTCAGTCCCAGACGTTCCAGATATTCCATAGCAAGGGTGTGTCGCTTTTTGCGCGACACCCCTTGATAGAACAGTGGCAACTCCACATTTTCCACTGCATTTTTGAACGAAATAAGATTGAACGACTGGAATATAAAACCAATCATGTGGTTACGATACTCGGCAGCCTTACGCTCTGAGAGGTCCCAGATACGCACACCATTCAAGGTGTAGAGTCCTGAGTCATAGTTATCCAGAATACCCAAGATATTGAGCAGGGTGGACTTACCAGAACCCGATGCGCCCATGATGCTCACGAACTCACCGGCCTCGATATCGAGGTTGATGCCTTTCAGTACATGCAGGGGCTGAGCACCGAAGTAAGTCTTGTTTACGTTTTCTAAGTGAATCATAATACTTTTTTTCTGCTAAACGTTAGACGAACGCCTTATGCGTTTTGTTGCAGATCATACGCTTCTTTAACATCTTCTAACGTAATGCCCAGCAATTGCATCTGTCGAAACAGTTCTGGCAACTGCTCTTTCATAAACACCTGCTTGCGCTCTTTCAGGATTTGCTCTTTGGCACCAGGAGTGACAAAGTAGCCCAGTCCTCTCTTATTATATATAATGTTAGCACGAGCCAGTTCATCATAGGCCTTCACGGCGGTGTTGGTGTTCACCTCCAGCAGTACGGCGTACTCTCGCACCGATGGGATGCGGTCGTCGTCCTTGTACTTGTCGGCCAGTATCTCGTCACACAGCCTATCGACCATCTGCAAGAATATTGGTTTATCTGAATTGAAAATCATACGTTCAACCATTTATTATTAATCACCTGCATACGAGTAAACAGTTTATAAGAAGCCCAATAATGGAAGACTATAAAAAGCCAGGAAATACCAAGGCACACATAGAAAGAAGGATAAAAAACATATTCCATCTGATTAGTTTCCATATTGAAGTTGCCCTTGAAAGGCTCGAAAGTTACACCACTCCAGTCAATCTGATTCAATATCAATGTTAGCGAGATAGAAAAGACGAAAATCACAATACTGGTAAACAGGAACTGTTGGCGACGGAACAGCGTGCCGCCCAGCATATAGACAGAGTGGAAATGAAGCACGAGAGTGAAGACCATGAAACTCAACTGCCAAGGTGATATTGCCATACCACTAAACGGATCTGAGAGATGCGGTATTCCCCAAATAATAATACGTCCAGTAGCCCAGTCCACAAGTACACGCAAAGCGTCGGCCGTAACGAACGCACCGAAAGTAATGAAAGCCACAAGGAATATAGCAAGGAGCACACTGATGACATATTTCTCCAAATTAGTCACAGGCCACAACAAATAAGCGGAACGCTTACGTGTATCCTTCATTTGCGCAAACATGCCACTGGCACCGAAAAGCATTGAGATACAAAAGAAGATAAAACCAAACACAACACTCTGCTCAATATTCCGATCGTAATGCATAGATACATCCGAAGGCCAGCATTGAACCATCTCATCATAAGGAATACCCTGCAAACGTGTCCAGAACAGGTTTGCCATAAACATCACGAGTGTAAAGATGCCAAATAGGCGAATCCATGATTTACGCGAAACGAGGACGTGACACTTCAGTGCCTGACCAAATCTTGTTATATTAAAGTTCTCCATTTTCTTACTATCTTTTATTCTGTTAAACATTTGCCTGGGTCTTATAATTAAACAGGAGTTCAAGGTTGACCTGCGTCTCAACATCACCTTCCTTACGCTTAGCAATGACGGCATTGCCCTGAAGTGTTGGCTCGGCATAGAGCATATCAGCATCCATCTGCTGGGCTGTGCGATACTCAAAGGTGTACTCATCCATGATATCTTGCATCGAGGCATTGAGCAATACGCTGCGCTGGTCGAGAATCAATACATGGTCGAGCAACTGCTCTACATCGTGCACTTGATGGGTAGAGATGATCACCGTACGGTCGTCTGCCATGTGTTGGGCAATCACCTTGCGGAACTGTGACTTAGAAGGAATGTCGAGACCATTGGTTGGCTCGTCCATCAACAGGTACTTAGTGTTGGTAGCCATCGCGAAAGAAATGTAGGCCTTCTTGCGCTGACCCATTGACAACTCTCCCAGATGAACATCGGTAGTCAACTCAAAATCGGTCAAGCAGTTCTGTAGAATCTCCTCAGAGAAGTGGGGGTAGAAGGGCTTGTAGAGCTTCACATACTCAGAGAGGCGGATGGCTGGCATCTCAAACTCCTCAGTCACCAGGAATACGTCGCTCAGCATCTCGGCCTGGCGCTTGTACGTTGCAATACCATCGCAACTCACGGTTCCCTTACAAGGACGCAGCAATCCGGAAAGTAGGTAGAGCAATGTGCTCTTACCCGTTCCGTTTTTACCCAGCAAACCATAGATGCGATTCTCATCCAACTGGATGCTGAAGTCATCGAATACCAGACGCTTCTGTCCGGCATACTTAAAACTGATGTTGTTTACGTTGATCATAACTCTTTTAATTATTCATTTAATAACTCAAAAACATTCTGTAATAGTGTACCAGTTGAATAGTACACTGCAAAAGTAGACGTTTTTATCCAACCCACCAAACAATTTGATGAGAATCTTCAATAATTAACAAAGATTTAACAATTGCACCTTATATAATTAGCGCACGTCAGCACCCCACATCAACTTTTCGCGCAGCGTAGCGAAATAGCGGGTACCACTTCGCTTCACCACCTGGATGTTATAGGGTGCACGACGCAAGGTGATGCGCGTGCCCTCGCCACATTTCTCCGAACGACCATCAATACCCACCAAGAACGAATGACTACGACTCACCACATCAAGCGTAATCTCGGAGGTATCGGGAATGACAATGGGACGAATATTCAATGAATGCGGAGCCACGGCTGTCATCACCAGCACACCAGTACCAGGAACAACCACCGGACCGCCATTCGACAAAGAATAGGCTGTTGAACCAGTAGGTGTTGACACCACCAAACCATCAGCCTGATAGGTAGTCAGATATTCACCGTTGATGCTAGCACGAATACTAATCATCGAAGCCGTGTCGCGTTTCAGGATGGCCACATCGTTCAATGCACACGAGCAGTCAGTCAAGGGTTGACCATCGGCTTGCACCTGAATCACCGCCCTACTCTCCACGGCATAGTCATCATCATGTAAGGCCTGCAGACAAGCCTCAATATCAGCGGGAGCAATGTCTGCCAAAAATCCTAAACGACCCATGTTCACGCCAAGGATTGGTATATGTTTTGCACCCACCTTGCATGCAGTCTTCAGGAACGTACCATCTCCACCCATTGAGATGGCAAAATCTGCTTCGAAGTCATTACCGGAGAACGTCGTAAAACGACATTTCGAAGAACTCAGAATACTACGCACATCACACATCTCATTGATAAAATGGTAATACTCCTCATCAATGACCACACGGGCACCATGCACCTTCAAGCACGCAAGCACCTGATGGATGGCAGCCGATTTCTCCTGCTGATAGAGATTGCCGAAGAGGGCAAAAGTGAGCGACTTCGATGACATATTTCTGCTTTTTCTTTCTGAATTCGTAAAGTTTTAGTAACTTTGCCTGCAAAAGTACAAATTAAATTTGAAATTATGGCAAAAGTTTATGTTTTTCTTGCCAACGGCTTTGAAGAGGTTGAAGCATTGATTCCCATCGACGTATTACGCCGAGGAGGTGTTGATGTGAAAACAGTAAGCATCAACGGCAATAGTAAAAATGTTACGGCAGCCCACAATGTGCAGATTGTGGCTGATGCTGTAATGGACGGCTGCAACTTCAGCGATGCCAACCTACTTTTCCTACCTGGCGGCATGCCCGGTGCCTCAAACCTCTATGAGAACGAAGGTGTGCGTCAAGCCGTGCTCAATCAGGTTCAGGCTGGCAAGAAGATAGCAGCAATCTGCGCTGCCCCTGCTGTGGTGCTGGCTCAGCTAGGTGTTCTCGACGGCAAGAAAGCCACATGCTATCCAGGCTTCGAGAAACTCCTGACCAAAGCCCATTATACAGCCGACCTCGTCACCGTCGACGGCAACATCACCACCGCCGAGGGTCCCGCAGCCGCTTTCCCCCTCGCATACGAACTGCTCTCGCAACTCGTCAACAAGGAGGTAAGCGACCAAATTGCAGAAGGCATGCGTTTTAAGCACTTGATGGCATAATGGATTATATCATCATCGTAGCAGGCGGTAAAGGCCTGCGCATGGGAGGAGACATTCCCAAACAGTTTCTACCGATAGGCGGAAAGCCTGTATTAATGCGAACCTTGGAACGTTTTCACGAATATTCCAAGGATTTGCAGATGATTCTGGTACTGCCCAAAGCACAACAGGCCTACTGGAAAGAGCTTTGCAAACAATACAACTTCACGCTGGACTACCTGCTTGCAGATGGTGGAGAAACGCGTTTTCACTCCGTACAAAACGGCCTCTCTCTGATTCCCAACGATGCTGAGGGGGTCGTTGGCGTGCATGATGGCGTGCGTCCGTTTGTCAGCATCGAGGTCATTCGCCATTGCTACGAGACAGCGCGCACCAAGCAGGCTGTCATCCCTGTGACACCTGTTGTCGAGACCCTGCGTCACATCCCCACACAAAAGAACGTGCTGCGCAGCAACTATTGTCTGGTACAGACCCCACAATGCTTTGACATCCAGTTACTCAAGGCTGCCAACAAACAGTCCTATTCTGAGAGCTTTACTGACGACGCCTCTGTTGTAGAAGCCTACGGGCACGAGGTAACAATGGTAGACGGCAATCGTGAGAATATCAAGATTACCACACCTTTCGACCTGATTATGGCCGAGGCGCTTCTAACATCTCACCCCTAACCTCCGAAAATGAATATACTCAATCAGGATATCATGTATTTGCCTGGGGTAGGCCCCAATCGCAAGAAGATGCTCAGCAAAGAGTTGGGCATCGAGACTTACGGTGACCTGCTAGAGTATTATCCATATAAGTATGTCGACCGTTCAAAGGTCTATACCGTTCACGAACTCACTGGCGATATGCCTTTCGTGCAGGTCGTAGGACGTATCCTGAGTTTCGAAACCTTTGAGATGGGACCACGTAAAGAACGTGTAGTGGCCCATTTTACCGATGGCACAGGCATCATGGACCTGGTATGGTTCAATGGTGGCAAATATGCCAAGCAGAACTACAAGATAGGCACACAATACCTGGTGTTCGGGCGACCTGGCGTCTTCAACAATCGCATACAGGTGCAACATCCTGATATCGACCTAGCCGAGAAGGTGGAACTCTCCGCCATGGGCATGCAGCCCTACTACAATACGACGGAAAAGATGAAGAAGAGTGGGTTGAACTCGCGAGCCATCGAGAAACTAACCAAGACACTGATTGGCGTCTTAAAAGATCCATTACCAGAGACCATCCCCGATTTCATCACCACCCCACTCCATTTAATGAATCGGGACCAGGCCTTGCGCAACCTACACTATCCGCAAGACACAAAAGAGCTGGAACGGGCCCGTGTGCGCATGAAGTTCGAGGAACTCTTCTTTGTCCAACTCAACATCCTTCGCTATGCCAGCGACCAACGCCGCAAGTACCGCGGCTATGTGTTCAACCGCATCGGCAACATCTTCAACACGTTCTATCATCAGAACCTGCCTTTCCCTCTTACAGGTGCTCAGAAACGTGTGATGCATGAAATTCGTCAGGACATGTGTTCAGGTCGCCAAATGAACCGCCTTCTACAAGGCGATGTGGGCAGTGGCAAGACACTTGTAGCCCTGATGACCATGCTCATTGCTTTGGACAACGGCTATCAGGCCTGTATCATGGCGCCCACCGAGATTCTGGCCGAGCAACATCTCCAGACCATCAAGGCATTTCTCAAAGACATGCCCGTCAGGGTGGAACTGCTTACAGGCATCGTTAAAGGAAAGAAGAGACAGGAGATTCTTGATGGCCTACTCACTGGTGACGTACAGATTTTGGTGGGAACACATGCCGTCATCGAGGACACCGTGCAATTCGCACAACTGGGCATGGTAGTTGTCGACGAGCAGCACCGCTTTGGTGTGGCCCAACGTGCTAAACTATGGAGCAAGAGTACCAACCCACCGCATATTTTGGTGATGACGGCCACCCCTATTCCTCGTACACTGGCCATGACCCTCTACGGCGATCTTGACGTCAGTGTCATCGACGAACTGCCGCCAGGACGCAAACCTATCCGTACCTCGCACGTTGTCGACACCCGCATGACTTCGCTCTACAATGGCATCCGCCAGCAAATCAACGAAGGACGCCAGGTATATATTGTCTTCCCACTTATCGAAGAAAGCGAGAAAATTGACTTGAAAAATCTTGAACAAGGCTTTGAGGTGTTAAGACAAGCCTTCCCAGAATTCCGTCTGAGTAAGGTACACGGCAAAATGAAGCCTAAGGACAAAGAAGAAGAGATGCAGAAATTTGTCGCGGGCGAGACACAAATACTCGTAGCCACCACCGTCATCGAGGTAGGAGTCAACGTACCCAACGCTTCTGTCATGGTTATCCTCGACGCCCAGCGTTTTGGCCTATCCCAGCTACATCAGCTACGAGGAAGAGTAGGTCGCGGTGCCGATCAAAGTTTCTGTATCCTCGTCACTCCCTACAAGCTCAGCGAGGACACCCGCAAGCGCATCGATATCATGTGCGAGACTAACGACGGCTTCCGTATTGCCGAGGCTGACTTGAAGCTACGTGGCCCTGGCGACCTGGAGGGAACACAGCAGAGCGGCATGGCTTTTGATTTGAAAATTGCGGACATTGCACACGATGGACAGATTATTCAAATGGCACGCGACGAGGCCCAAAAAATTATCGACGACGACCCCACCTGTCAGTCACCGAAGTATCAATTATTGTGGAATCGTCTGCGCGAATTACGCAAAACAAATATCAATTGGTCAGCCATTTCATAGAGTTCACGAGTCCAAAAAGATGTTAACTCTTATTAAATATGTACGTAATACACCTTTTTTCTCATAAATATGTGTTACCTTTGCACTCAATAAAAACCGAACCTACCCAAAACGAAAAATTAATTGAGTGATGATTAAAGTTCTTTTAAGTTCCATTTTGTTCATGTTTACCTCTGTTGTTTACGGACAGAGCAAAGACTCATTGCAGGTTGTTTCAAACGATATTAACGACAGCGAGGAGGTCTTTGAGATTGGCATGGACGAGGAGATTGATAACTTTGACTTCCTCTACACCAACAATGGCGAGATTTTCAATTACGACGAGGTACTGGTAGACAACCTGATGCAGGAAGCCTACAAGCACATCGGCGCTCGCTATCGCTACGGTAGCAAAGGCCCCAACGCCTTTGACTGTTCTGGTTTCACAAGTTTTGTCTACAAGAAGAGCAACATGAACATTGGCGCTTCTTCTCGTGAACAATATGCACGCAACATCCCCATCAAGCGTGAAGATTTGCAGCCTGGCGACTTGGTATTCTTCACCAGTCCCGGATCAAGAAGAGGTGTAGGCCACGTGGGAATCGTGGTTGACTACGACCCCATCAGCAATGTCTTCACCTTTATCCACGCCAGCACAAGTTCTGGTGTCAAACTCAGCAAGTCGAACGAGTCGAATTATGCCCGTCGTTACGTAGGCGCCCGACGTGTTCAGAACTAATGGGTTGAATAGAGAGATTTAGAATAAGATTTAGAAATAACAAACTTAATGAATATGATACTTAAGAAAATCAAGAGAATCGCACTCGTAGCAATGACATCGCTTACAGTCATTCCTGCCGCAGGTCAGGATCTTCTGGCCAACCAGGCACCTATCGACCGTAAGATGAAGGCCATCGACTCTATTGCCCTCCATCGACTTCTTGAGGACGAGATTTACGAGACCTCTGCTACGCAACTCTATACAGACTGGAACAACCAATTCACAGCATTGTCAACAGCACTGCCCGATTCGTTCCTGGTTAATCTGCGTGATTTCTGTATGCCCACCCCTAGCCGCGTGGTAACCTCAAACTTCGGTTCACGCTGGGGTCGTCAGCACAAAGGCTTAGACATCAAGGTCTATATTGGCGATACCATCCGTGCCGCTTTCCCCGGCAAGGTACGTATTGTGAAGAATGAAGGTGCTCGCAAAGGCTTTGGCAAATACGTTGTTATCCGCCATGACAATGGTTTGGAGACCATCTACGGTCACCTGTCAGGATGGCTTGTCAGCGAGAACCAGGAGGTACGCGCCGGCGATCCTATCGGCTTGGGAGGTAACACAGGTAAGAGTTTCGGTTCGCACCTGCACTTCGAGACCCGTCTCTGTGGTGTGGCTCTGAACCCCGCCATCATGTTCGACTTCAAGAACCAGGACGTTGTAGCCGACCAATGGATGTTCCGTCGTTCTACCTACAATCAGGAGTCTTCATTGGCTACCCGTCTGCGTGGTACTGGTGGTGTTTATCGTGGTGGTGACGACTTAGAGGCCAACATGGGCAAGAGCAAGAGCTCAGGCTCTAGCCGCAACAGTGGCAACATTCACTTCCACAAGGTACAGAAAGGCGAAACGCTCTCAGCTATTGCTCGTAAGCGTCGCACTTCAGTAACAGCTTTGTGTAATCTGAATGGTATAAAAAAGACCGTCACTCTTAAACCTGGCATGATTCTTAAGTACAACTAAGAGATTAGAATTACACCTTATTATATATATAAAGGCTTCAGGCAATCGCCTGAAGCCTTTATTATTTGTTGTACATACAAAATAAAAGCGAGCGGAGCAATCGCCCCGCTCGCCTCATATATTAGTTGAAGAAGTACTTCAATCCAATCTGCAGACTCCAGCAGTTGCTATAGAACATGTTGGTGTCGTAGGTCTGTGTGGGATACTTACCGTTCACCTTGTTCATCGAGTAAACAGGCTTGTTCTGAGCATCGCGGCCCTCATACTTCAGGATACGTCCATTGTTGCAGACATCACTGCTCATGGTGTTACCCCAGTGCGAGTTCAGCAGGTTGCCCACGTTCAGAATGTCAACAGAAGCCTGGAACTTCTGAACGGTCTTACCAATGCGGAACGAGAAGTCCTCAGCCACGCGCAGGTCAAAGCGATGACGCCAGGGAGCACGACCGCTGAAGGTCTCAACATACTCACCCTTATGGCTGCTCAGATAGTCATCCTGTTCAACGAATGCCCAGAAGGCAGCGCGCATCTCCTGATCCTCGATGAAGTTACCCTTTGAGTCGAGCTTACCAATCTGAATCTCGTTGTCGTTAGCAGGGATATACATCAAATCAAAGGCCAGACCATCACCATTCATATCGTTAGAGTACATAAAGGTTGTACCACTCTCATAAGCCTTTGTGGTGCTGTTATACGAGGTGTTATAGCCCTTATAGAACAAGTTAATGTGTGTGCCCCAAGTCAGGCCCTTCACCTTTGCAGGAATATAGTAACCCACAGAAGCAGTCACCTGGTCGGGTGTAACAAAGGCAGAGCGAACAGCAGAACCAAAGTTAGGACCATCAACCGAGATAACATTCTGCCAAGCAGAAACGGGGTCACTACCAGGCAGGCTTGAAACCTCCTTATTCTCGGTATGCGTATAGGCAGCCATCACATTGAGGTTGGGGATAGGCTCAGCGTTCAGAGTGATGTTAGCAGTATAGCCATAACCCTTCGAGGTATTATCCAGCATAATGGCATTCTTGCCACTATAATACTGATAGTCGGTAGGATAAATCAGGCGGTTGTCAGCACCAGAGAAGCGTTCCCAATTAGCTGTATTAGGATCCTTCACATTGACATTGTTCATATACACCGCATTGATATTCTTGTTGAAGATAAACTCACCCGTTACACTCAGAGGGAACGATACAGGCAACTGATAGTCAACAGCGATGCTCGACTTCCACACCTGGGGCATCTTGAAGTTATCATAAACACCCGAGATCTTCGAACCGGCAATATGATTCTCATTGGTAGTAGGCACCTCGAAATACTGCATCAAATCGTTCACGCCCATGAACTGACCAGCCAGACCATTCAGCTTAGCCTGAACCCAATCAGAGGTATGACCGTTTGAATCCACCCACTTTTGGTTCTTATAGTCGTAGCCAGCATAGTAAGTAGTCTTACTGATGTTAGCATTACCGGGCTGGTTGGTGAAGAACACCAAAGGCAGACGACCGGTGAAGACACCAGTACCACCACGTACCTTCAGACTCTTATCGCCAAAGACATCCCATGTAAAGCCTACACGAGGAGACACCTGAATATTGTTGCTGGGCCACTTACCAGTGTCAATATGATAACCATTGAAGTCAAGACCATAGATAGCAGTATTACGCTCCACATCCTGTTCGTCAAACATCAGGTTATCGAAACGCACGCCATAGGTCAACTTCAAGTTGGGCACTACGTTCCACTCATCCTGCAGATACATGCCAAACTGATTGAAACGTACGGCAGAGGTAGGACTATCATTACCGTTGAAGCCATAGGTGAAGACCACAGACTCAGGAGCCTGACCACCCAGGAACTCATTCAGGTTCTTAAAGCGATACATACCTGTTCCTTCGCGGATATACGAGTTGTCAGCAAACTGATGCTCAAAGCTAGCACCAGCGGTCAACTTATGTGTACCCAGATAGAGGGTGAAGTTATCCGTCACAGTGTGCACCTTGTTCTCCACGTGGTTCTTCCAAGTAAAGAGCTCGTAGCCTGCACTGATATATGGTTCCATAGAGGGATTCTTCGAAGTAGCATCATAGTCATACATGATGTCGATGAAGGGGAACTGGGCCGACTCAGAAGTACGCATGGGGTCACTAATATAAGTATAGGTATAGAGCAACTGGTTGTTAGCCTTCTGACCAAAACGGCTATTCAACTCAGCAGAGACAGATCTCACCGTCTTCTCATTACCATACATACTATTGGCAAAAATCATTGATTTCGGACCCACACGGGCACCACTATGCTTAAAGAAGTAGTCACCAGTCGACTGGCTAGCACCAGAATAGCCCACATCCTTCGTGCTGTTATAACGCACTGCCAAATGATGAGCATCCGTGATATTCCAGTCAATACGTGCCAGAATCTTCTCGTTCGTCTGGTCGGCAGGGAAGCTGTTCCATGAACCAGTCTCGTAACCAAAGTTATTCAGCAGATAGTCATGCACATTTCTCATATCACTTGCCAACACGTTCGACACCACGCCGCCAGCAGCCTCACCATCCTCACGAGGACGATACTTCACCACCTGACCAGGTGTCTTCTCATATTCGTAGTTAGCAAAGAAGAACAACTTATTCTTGATGATTGGGCCACCCAGTGTGAAGCCATACACATTCTTTCTGTCCTCAGCACGTGCACCCAGGTCCTCACCATTAATCTTATTTCCACGCATGTGCTCGTTGCGGAAGTAAGTATAGGCAGTACCTTTGAAGGTGTTCGTACCACTCTTTGTAATAGCATTAACACCACCACCAATGAAGTTGGTCTGACGCACGTCATAAGGAGCGATAACCACCTGCACTTCCTCAATAGCATCGAGCGAGATAGGACTGCCACCACCAGGCAGACCGTCGTTCAGGCCGAAGTTATTATTGAAGTTAGCACCGTCCACTGTAAAGTTACTCATCTTACCGTTGGCACCAGCGAAACTCATGCCGCCACCAGAGTAAGGCGAGAGCTTTGCGATGTCAGTAATACTGCGGCTGATCATAGGCATCGACATCAACTGAGCATTGCTGATGTTGGTCGAGGCACCAGTCTTCTCGGCAGCAAACTTCGAGGCGCGACCACTGACCACCACCTCTTTCAGGTCGGTAGCATTTTCCGACAGCCACACATCAAGATTGTAGGTCTCACCCAGTTGCAAGGTGATGCCCTTCATCGTTTTAGACTGGTAACCGATGTACGAAACCGTCACATTGTACGGACCACCGGTACGCATGCCCTGAATGGCAAAACGTCCATTCACATTCGTCACTGCGGTGTAGCGCGTACCCGAAGGTTCGTGCAGCACAATCACCGTGGCGCCGATGATTTCTTCTCGACTATCTTGAACAGAGACCTTACCGGCCATGCTCGCAGTAGTCACTTGTGCCACCACCGACAACGTCGTTGTCAGCAGCATGGCCATCAGAAAGAATAGTTTCTTCTGCATAAACATGTTTTTTTAATTAGATTTAATATATAGTTATCTTAGTCTTCGTTTTCGTCTTCGTCTTCATCATATTCGAAGTCTTCGAGGTCGTCAACATCTTCCACGTCAACATACTCGATATCCTCGTCCTCGCCTTCATCCTCCAGTTCTTGCGCAAAGACCGTCATGTCCTTGTCGCGGTGCACCAGTGAATCCTCACTGGTAATCGTCTGCAACTTATTACTCTCAGCATTCAGTTCACGCCAGAGCACATCCTTCAGTTCCTCCAGTCCAAAGCCCGTTACTGCTGAAATAAAGACCACGGGCAGATCCTGAGGCAGAGTTTCCTTGAGCATCTCAATGAGTTCCTCGTCCAGCAAGTCACACTTCGTCACTGCCAGCACACGATGCTTGTCAAGCATCTCGGGGTTAAACTGCTTCAGCTCATTCAGCAGTATCTCATATTCGCGTTTGATATCATCAGTGTCACCAGGCACCATGAACAACAGCAGCGAGTTGCGTTCGATATGACGCAGGAAGCGCAGGCCCAGGCCCTTACCTTCCGAGGCACCCTCGATGATACCGGGGATGTCGGCCATCACGAACGACTTTCCATCTCTATAACCCACAATGCCCAGCGAAGGCTCCATTGTGGTAAAGGGATAGTTGGCAATCTTCGGACGGGCGTTGCTCAGCGCACTCACCAGCGTTGATTTACCAGCATTAGGGAATCCCACCAAGCCCACATCGGCCAGCAACTTCAGTTCCAGGATGATGGTCATCTCCTGCATAGGCTCGCCTGGCTGCGCATAGCGTGGTGCCTGATTGGTGGCCGAGCGGAACTGGAAGTTACCCAGTCCGCCTCGTCCGCCTTTCAGCAATAGCACTTCTTGTCCATCGTAGGTCACGTCGCACACATACTTACCTGTCTCGGCATTATACACCACCGTACCGCAGGGCACATCAATATAGATGTCCTTACCGTCGGTGCCGTGACACTTATCACGTCCACCGTTGCCGCCATGCTCTGCAAAAATATGGCGCTCATACTTCAGGTGCAGCAGTGTCCAATAGTTGTGGTTACCGCGCAGGATGATGCTACCACCCTTTCCGCCGTCACCACCATCGGGACCGCCGTTAGGGTTATACTTCACATGCCGCAAGTGCATGCTTCCTTTTCCGCCCTTACCCGAGCGGCACATAATCTTGACGTAATCTACGAAGTTACTTTCCATTATTACAAACTATCTACCACGTTGCAAATATCACCAAAGATGCGGTCCAACTCACCCAGGCCGTCAATATGATGATGCAAACCTTCCTTAGCATACCACTCGATGAGGGGCTGTGTCTGAGAGTGATAAACCACCAGACGTTTCTTGATGGTCTCTTCGTTATCATCGGCACGACCGCTCTGCTGTCCACGCAGAATCAGACGCTTCATCAGCTCGTCCTCGGGCACATCAAGCTCAATCATGGCAGCCACCTTGTCGCCACGCTCGTTGAGCATAGCCTTCAGGGCCTCTGCCTGTGGAATGGTGCGGGGAAAGCCATCAAAGATGACACCCTTATGCTCACGACCGAAAGAGTCATAGACCGAAGCCAGGATGCTCACCATCAGATCATCGGGAATCAGCTGACCGTTGTCAATAAACTGCTTAGCTGTCTTACCCAGCTCAGTGCCGTTCTTAATCTCTGCACGCAGCACGTCACCGGTCGAGATGTGGTTCAGTCCATACTTTTCAATCAACTTGTCGCTCTGGGTTCCCTTGCCTGAGCCGGGAGCACCGAAAATCACAATATTCTTCATTTTCTTAATCCAGTTATTTTTTATTTGGTTATCCTTAATCTCTTTTCCTTATTCATGCCACGACATCATCCTGCAATCATGTCGTTTAAATCATTCTTCCACCAGCGTATACAAGTCTTTCAGTCCGCGGCCCTGCTGATCGTAGTCCAGGCCATAGCCCAGGATAAAGTCATTGGGAATTTCAAAGGCCACATAGTCCAACTTGATATCCTCTTTCAACTTCTCAGGTTTGAAGAACAGTGTACACACATGCACCGAGGCAGGATTGCGGGTGCCCAACGAGTCAATCATCTGTCGGATAGTGAGTCCACTCTCCACAATATCCTCAAGAATAATTACCGTACGTCCAGTCAAACTCTCGTTAATACCCAGCACCTCCTTAATCTTACCAGTAGACATAGTGCCTTGATAAGAGGCCAGTTTAACAAATGAAATTTCACAGGGGATGGTCATCTCGCGCATCAAGTCGGCAGCGAAGATGAAAGCGCCGTTAAGTACTGCCAAGAACAGGGGATTCTTTCCCTCCATATCTTTAGAAATCTGCTGAGCCAGTTCCTTAACGCGGGCTTTAATTTGTGCCTCTGGCATCGACGTTTCAAACGTCTTGTCCAGTATTTTAACTCTACTCATAGACAATTATGATATTTTGATGCAAAATTACAAAAAAATTCCCAAAAAAGGCTATAGATTACCAATTATTTCGTATTTTTGCATCGTTATGAAGATTTTCACCCGTACACAGATACAAGAACTCGATAATTATACCATTGAGCACGAGCCAATCAAGTCTATCGATCTCATGGAGAGAGCATCCCGTGCCATCACGAATGCCATCACAGACAGATGGACACCCAATGTGCCCGTGGTCGTCTTTGCAGGACCGGGAAACAACGGTGGCGATGCTTTGGCCGTGGCACGCATGCTCATAGACCAAAACTATCAGGTACAGACCTATCTCTTCAACATCACAGGGCATCTGTCCGAGGGCTGCGCAGCCAACAAGGAACGCCTCTGCAGCACAAGGGGTAATGCCCTGTTCACTGAGGTTACACAAGAGTTTGATCCGCCCCGTCTTGAGAAAGGCATGTTGGTGGTCGACGGTCTATTTGGATCAGGACTCAACAAGCCATTGGCAGGAGGTTTTGCTTCTTTGGTAAAATACATCAACTCGTCTAATGCTCAGGTAGTTAGCATTGACGTTCCTTCGGGTTTAATGACAGAGGACAACACGTATAACGTGCGTGCCAACATCATCAAAGCCACCCTAACACTAACATTACAACAAAGAAAACTCTCGTTTCTGTTTGCCGAGAACCAACAGTTCATTGGTGAACTGAAAATACTCGATATCCGACTGAGTAAGGAGGGCATCGAGAAGATAGAAGCGCAATACACCACCATCGAGGACAAGGACATCTACCCCATTCTCAAACCACGCGATCCCTTTGCCCACAAAGGCACAATGGGACATGCTCTTTTGGTGGCAGGCAGCTATGGCATGGCTGGCGCAGCCGTCTTGGCCACTCAGGCCTGCATGCGTTCAGGAGCAGGCAAGGTGACGGTACACACCCCCAAGCGCAATGTTCAGATTCTGCAGACGACAACACCTGAGGCCATTCTCCATACCGACCGCGAGGAGACGTTCTTCTCTGAGGCCATGGCCACAGACGACTTCCAAGCATTGGGCATCGGTCCAGGTCTTGGTACCACCGAGCAGACCAGCATCGCCATGATTGCACAGATACGTCGGGCCCAATGTCCCGTGGTGGCCGATGCCGACGCGCTCAACATTCTGGGCACACGTCACGCCTGGATGCAGCAACTGCCCAAGGGCATCATCCTAACGCCCCACCCCAAGGAACTCGACCGCATGGAGGGACAGAGTCTCGACAGCTATGAGCGTCTGACCAAGGCGCGCCAACTGGCCGAGAAACTGCAGGGCTATATTATCCTGAAGGGTCATTATACAGCCA
>Ga0310786_10006064_pt1 | contig 16219 bp, 16 predicted proteins | sample AusTroGonzalo_MG_FD_203881 | JGI IMG/M metagenome (GOLD analysis project Ga0310786, IMG submission 203881) | Bovine rumen microbial communities from tropical cattle in Woodstock, Queensland, Australia - Gonzalo_03 (v2) (version 2) | ecosystem: Host-associated > Mammals > Digestive system >... | reverse complement strand
AACATTGAATCCATAAAAGGCGATCGATCGATGACACAGGGCTTCGTGGCACAGTATGCCGCAGAAGCCGCGCTTCAGATCGACGGAGTATGTGAACTTAAGCCGTCCTTCGCAGTAGCTCTTAAGGAGAAGTCCGGAGTAGTACATGAGGGTAAAGGCGTACGAGTTGTTTTCGGTGATGCTGGTAAAGAGAATGTATCCATTACTGTTTACCCCGTGATCTACTACGGAATGGTTATCCCGGAAGTTGCATGGTCGATTCAGGAGAAGGTTAAGAAGGACGTTGAACTGTATACAGGACTTGATGTCGAATCGGTTGATGTATATGTATGCGGCGTCAAGGAGAGAAAGGAAATTCAGGGGAGTCAAGAATCAACATGAATGGCTTAATGCGTTTCTTACTGTTTGTATATTCGGTCTTTCTTGCACTGTTATCAATCATTCTGCTGTTCGCAGTTATTGATGACGGAATCTTCGCTGACCTTCTGTCACCGTTGTCTTCCATCGTAACCAATCCGGTTACAAGATATGTTTACGTAATCGTTCTGATCATCGTGCTTATCTCATGCATACTCGGTATATTCGGTGTAATTTCTATCGGCAGAGCATACAGAACCAAGCTTCGTAAGACAGATATCGGTTCTGTAGATATCGGAGCAGATGCTCTTGAGTCTATCGCTAAGAACTCTGCTATGTCCGCTCAGGCCGGAATCAAGACCGTTAAGGCAAGAGTTACTTCTGCTAAGAACGGTTCCATCAACGTAGGAATCAATGCAGTTCTTTATTCCAACGTTGAGATACCTTCTTCGATGTCCAAGGTCCAGGAAAGGGTCAAGAAGGATATCGAGCGTTATACAGGTATCATTGTTGAAGAAGTTAAAGTAAGAGTTACACGTGTAGAGCCTGCTGCGGCAAGAGTTGAAGGAAGATAATTCATGGAACGTTTGCTTTCCAGAATCTTCGAGAAGCTTCAGAATGCCAAGGCAGGTGCACTGTTCTCTTTCATATTCTTCGTTATAGCTGTCCTCATTTGTATATTCGGTTTTCTGAAGACATTGTTTATCGCAGTCTTTACTTTGGCCGGATTCATCGTAGGAGCATTCCTGTTTGGTGATGAGAGCAGATTCAAAAAGTTCCTTGACAGGATATTACCTCCCGGGAGAGTAAGATGAGCAGAATTGAAACACGTGAAGCAGTAGTTTTCTTCGTTTACCAGTTTGACTTCAGATCTGAGACTATCGACGAGCAGATCTCTATCTATGTTAATTCCAACGAAGAGCTTAAGGACGATATCGACTACTTCACTAACACGGTTAAGGGCATTGTAGCCAATAGAGATTCTCTTGATGAGAGCATATCGAAGTATCTTAAGAACTGGACTTTGGACAGAATTCCTAAGCTCGATAAGGCGATCCTTGAGACTGCTATCTATGAGATCTCCTACAACGAAGATATCCCTACCGGCGTTGCTATCAATGAGGCCGTTAAGCTTGCTAAGAAGTACGGCACTGATGATTCTTATTCGTATATTAACGGAGTACTTTCAAGTTACGAGAAGAGCCTATAAGGACATATCATGTATTCTTTCGGTTCTGTTTCCGCACTTAATACTTATGCCAAAGGTGTTCTCTCTAACGATGAACGGCTTAGCAGCATGGAAGTAACCGGGGAGATATCCGGACTTAAAGTTTATTCAAGCGGTCACGCTTATTTCACACTAAAAGACAGTAATTCTGAGATAGCATGCGTCATGTATGCTTCTTATTTCTCACGCGTATCATTCGGACCCAAGGACGGTGATAAAGTCGTTCTTACTGGTGCGTGCACCATATATGAATCCAGAGGGAAGTTCCAGATCCTGTGCAACACCATGAAGCTTGCAGGCGCTGGTGACCTTAAAGCTCAGCTTACAGCGTTATTCAATAAGCTTAAGGAGGAAGGCCTGTTTGCTCCCGAACATAAGAAAGCGCTTCCCTTAAAGCCTTCCAGGATCGGTATCATAAGTTCTCCTTCAGGTGCCGTTATCCACGATATGCTCGTGAAGCTTAATGAGAGAAATCCTTATTTCGACGCTGTGCTTTATCCTGCTGCAGTGCAGGGCGAGAACTGTCCCGGAGAAGTCATCAACGGCATCAACTATTTCCTTGAAAGAAACAACGTGGATGTAATTATCATTGCAAGAGGCGGCGGTTCCATCGAAGATCTGTGGGGCTTTAATAATGAGGAGCTCGCGAGAACTGTTTTTGATTGTCCGATTCCGGTAATTTCAGCTATAGGACATGAGACTGATTACACGATCCTCGATTATGTTGCTGATAAGAGATCTCCAACACCTACGGCAGCTGCTGAAGACGTAATAAAGACTTATGAGGAACTGTCCAACACGAATAAGACTATCCGTGAGAAGCTTGTTCTCATAATGAAGAAGAACCTGTCGCAGAAGAGAGCTGCACTTGATGCATTGAGATCTAATAAGGCTCTGTTCACGCCTGAACTCGTTGCTGCGATCAAGAGAAACGAGCTTAATAATCTGATGGATTCGCTCAAGCGTAACGAGCAGAATCTTATAGACGGCTATAAGAGGGACTTAAGTTCCTATATCGACAGATTAGGACTTCTCGGACCTCATAATGTTCTTAAGAGAGGTTATTCATATGTAACTTTAAGTGACGGCACTCCGGTCGTCTCAGTAAACTCGGTCAAGAAAGATTCTGAGGTTAATATCGTCTTTAATGACGGTAATGCCAACGCAGTAATCACTGAAGTATTCAGGGAGGATAAATAATGGCTGACAAATTCGTTTACGAAGATGCTGTAAAAGAATTGCAGGATATCGTTAATAAGCTCGGTTCAGGTAACGTATCGCTTGATGAATCGCTTAAGCTTTATACTCGCGGCATTGAGCTGTCCAAGCTTTGTGATGATAAGCTTAAGGAGATCGAGCAGAAGTTCTCCGTAGTGGATCCTGCCACGGGTGAAGAAAAGGAAGCGGAAGTAAAATGATTGACGCTAATGCATGGGTAACACCACAACTAGAGAAGGTATTCTCCGCTTTCGACAGCGAAGACCCTGTTGTAAAGGCTGCGTCTTACAGCCTTTTTGCAGGAGGCAAGAGAATGCGTCCAGCTCTTATGTACGCAGGTGCCATGGCACTTAAGGACTACGGTGTAAGTGCTGACGATGTGCTGCCGTATGCAGCCAGCCTCGAGATGATACATACATATTCTCTTATCCATGACGACCTTCCTTGCATGGATGACGATGATTTAAGAAGAGGAAGGCCTACATGTCATAAAGTTTACGGCGAGGGTATCGCTGTGCTTGCAGGTGACATGCTTCTTAATACTGCCCATGAGGAGCTTCTTAAGCTTGCCATGAATTCGGTTAAGGCTGCCAAGGCTTCATACAATGTATCGCATCTTGCAGGTGTCTGCGGCATGATCGGCGGACAGAGTATCGATATCGAATCTGAGGGCAAGAAGATATCTATTGAGAGGCTCCACGAGCTTCAGAATAAGAAGACGGGAGCTCTAATCGAGGCTGCGGTAACAACACCTTATTATCTTTCTGATGCAGGAGAAGACGTTCTCGATGCGATGAAGAATTACGCGCTTCACTTGGGACTTGCTTTCCAGATCAAGGATGACATTCTTGATGTTGAAGCTGACGAGGAGAAGCTCGGTAAGAGCACCGGTAAGGATGAGAGAGACGATAAGTCTACTTTCGTAACACTTCTGGGCCTCGACGGAGCTAAGGCAAAGCTTCAGGAAGAAGAAAATGCATGTTATAGAGCTCTCGATTATCTATCTTCGAAGAATATGGATATAATTCTATTAAAAGAGCTCACTGATTTTAATCTTAAAAGGGACTATTAATAATTGGACTATAAACTGTTAGGGACTGATCTTACACCTTCTTATCTCGCGTCTTTGAGCAAGAAAGACCGCGAGCTTTTGTGCGCTGAGTTAAGAGATAAGATTTTAAATACCGTTTCACGTAACGGCGGACATCTCGCGAGTAACCTCGGTGCCGTAGAGCTTACGGTATCTTTGCTTTCTGTATTTGATTACTCGAAGGACAAGATAGTATTCGACGTAGGACATCAGTCTTACTCATATAAGCTTCTAACCGGAAGATTTGACCAGTTCGATACATTAAGGAAGCAGGACGGTATATCAGGTTTCCCAAGACGCAGTGAGAGTCCTTATGATGCATTCGATACGGGTCACTCAAGTACGTCTATCTCGGCCGCTCTCGGTATGGCGAGGGCAAGGGACCTCCAGGGTAAAGACGAGTATGTAGTCGCAGTAATCGGTGACGGTGCCATGACCGGCGGACTTGCTTACGAGGCGCTCAACGATCTCGGACACTCCAAGAATACCAAGATGCTCGTTATCCTTAACGACAACGAGATGAGTATCGACAAGAATGTAGGAGGTATGAGCAAGTACTTAAAGCAGCTTCGTATCTCATCAGGATATCTGTCTGCCAAGAAAAATACGGAGAGCTTCCTTAATAAGATTCCGATTCTCGGTAAGGGAATCATCGCTCTAATCATGGGCATAAAGCGTCTCATCAGATTCTTCGTCTACGGTAAGAACACTTCTATGTTCGAGGACCTGGGACTTCGTTATTACGGCCCTATCGACGGTCACGATACTGAAGGCCTTATCAAGGCTTTCAATGCCGTTAAGGACCTTAATGTACCCGTTCTCATGCATATTGTCACTAAGAAGGGTAAGGGATATGAGTTCGCCGAGAGAAATCCTTCCGATTATCACGGTGTAAGTCCTTTCGATATCGAGACAGGCGTTAAGCCTTCTAACAAGCTCTCTTACACAGGAGCGTTCTCCGGAGCTTTACTTGAGTCGGCAGCTCGAAATAAGAATATCGTCGGCATTTGTGCTGCTATGGCTGTAGGTACCGGCATGGAGGCATTCTCTTACAAGTATCCATCCAGATTCTTCGACTGCGGCATCGCCGAGGAGCACTGCGTTACTATGGCAGGAGGTATGGCTGCTTCGGGTATGATTCCTGTAGTTGCCATCTATTCTTCATTCCTGCAAAGAGCTTATGACCAGATACTTCATGATGTCTGCTACATGAATAATCACGTAGTATTCGCTGTTGACAGAGCAGGATTCGTAGGTAATGACGGTCATACGCATAACGGAATCCACGATATCTCATATCTGAATTCGATGCCAGGAATGACGATTCTGTCGCCAAGAGACTATACGGACCTTAAGATCTGCATGGATCAGGCTATCAATAAGATAACCGGACCTGTAGCTATCAGATATCCCAGAGGAGCATCTCCATATGAGGAAGAAGGCCCTCTGTATAAGGATCCGGCCGAGATGTATAAGCCGCATGTAGTATCCGATGACGGCGATGATTACGTGATTATCACTACCGGTCTGTTCGGTAAAGTCTGCGATAATGCGGCTCAGATACTTAAGGAAAAAGGATATAACGGAAGAGTAATTTGCCTTACGGTATTAAAACCTTTGAACACTTCAGATATAATTGATGTTATCGGTAAGTCGAGATATGTATTCACGGGCGAGGAAGGAATCCTCTGCGGAGGCTTCGGAGAGAATCTCAAGCTCGAGCTCACAAGAGCAGGATACACAGGCAGAGTTGATAACTTTGCTATCGAAGACCAGATGATCAGAGCGGGAACGGTACAGCAGCAGCTTGAGCGTGCCGGTCTCGATGCTCAAAGCATGGCTTCTAAGATTGAAGCTGTAATAACGGAGGCATAAAGTGAGATTCGGTATTCATTCGAATGACACACGAGATCTGGGTTATAAGACGGCGATAACACTGTCTGAATTTCTTGTTGAACGTAACTGTACTCCGGTATTCGAGTGCGGCCTTGAGAACACTAAGTTATTTTCGGTAGAGGGTGTCGAGTTTAATTCTTTCGATGATGTTGATGTTATCGTTTCCATCGGCGGTGACGGAACGTTCCTTTCAGTTATATCCGATTATAGAGACCTGGATAAGCCTTTCGTAGGAGTTAACAAGGGAAGTATCGGATTCCTTACGGAAGTATCTGACTACAATATTGAAGCTGCTTTCGAGAGAATCATCGAAGGCAAGTACAAGATCATGGAGCGCATGCAGCTTAAGGCAGAGCTTTATGACCGTTACAACAAGCTCAAGTGTGAGGATATATGCCTTAATGACGTGTCCGTATTAAGAGGAGCTCAGCCGCATATTACTAAGCTTTCTTTGTATATCGATAATGAGAGAGTAGAGAAGTTCTACGGAGACGGTATCGTTGTTGCCGCTCCCACAGGCTCTACAGCATATACACTTGCTGCGGGCGGACCGCTCGTAATGCCTAATCTTGATGTAATCCTGATAACACCTCTGTGTCCGCATTCCTTGCAGAGTATGAGTTATGTTATCAGTTCTGAAAGTGAAGTCGAGATCCAGCTCGGATCATTCGAGACTGTGCCGCTGGTATGTCCTGACGGAAGAGTAGTTCCTAACATCGAACAGGGAGATGTCCTTAAGATCAGAAGATATGACAAGACCGTACAGACTATCAATCTCGGAATGACCGGCTTCTTCCAGAACATCAAGCGCAAGATCGTTGCAAGGGGTAGTTTCTATGAAGATGGCAAAGAATGAGAGACAGGAATTAATCTTAAGACTCATCCGTGAGAATGATATTTCTACTCAGGAAGAGCTCACTAACCTTATCAGAAAACAGGGCATGGAAGTTACACAGGCTACTTGTTCCCGTGACATCAAGGAACTCGGTATCATAAAGGTGATACTCCCTAATAATCAGAGCAAGTATGCCGTCCTCGATAAGACGGGTGATATCGCTCCCGGAAGACTTCTTAATGTATTCTCAAATTCGCTTCTGTCATGCAAGAATGCGATGAATCTCGTTGTTATCAGCACACTGCCCGGAATGGCACAGGCTGCCGCTTCTGCGCTTGATTCTATGCATCTTCAGTACGTTGTAGGTACTATCGCGGGAGATGATACAGTCTTCGTTGCTACTGCAAGCGTCGAGGATGCCAAGGCTTTATGTGCCACTATAATTGACATGACCGGATCGGATCATGCTGACAAGACTTGAGATAAAGAATCTTGCTGTTATAGAGCACGCTGTTTTCTGCCCGCAGGAAGGACTTAATGTTATCTCGGGTGAGACCGGTGCAGGTAAGTCACTTCTTATTGATGCTATCGAACTCATCTTCGGTCAGAAAGCTTCCAAGGATCTCATCAGAAATGATTGTGACAGTGCTTCGGTAGAAGCGGTGTTTGACTGTGCACCGGAAGAACTTAACAGGATCAGCCCCTTGCTTGAAGAATATGGTATTCCCGTAGAAGAAGGTACGGTTATCATTTCCAGAACGTTCAAGGGAGAGGGCAAGAGTATCGCGAGGATCAACGGTACTACTGTCGTACTGGCTCAGCTTCGTAATGTCAGCCATGAACTAATCGATATTCACGGACAGAATGATAATTCCAAGATCTTTGAGCCTTCACAGCACATCGAGATGCTTGATCTGTACGGCGGTAAGAAGATAAATGACCTGCTTGTCTCATACAGACAGCAACTTCAGGACTATAAGGAATTAACGGCTGAATACTCTAAGGTATCCAAGCTTGCATCATCATCTTCTTCGAGGATCGAATATCTTACATTCGCGGCTAATGAGATAAGGGAAGCAGCTTTTAAGCCCGGTGAAGATGAGCAGCTTACAACCCGTAAGAAAGAACTTCATGAATTATCCAAGGATCAGTCATTGATCAATGATGCTAATGCGCTTCTTAACGGTTCCGACAGCACCGGACTTACTTTATCCGGTAAACTCAGTGAAGCGTTAAAGATCATTAACAGATTGGCCGCCAAGGATTCTTCTTATTCCGAATATGCTTCAAGGTTAGAGAGCTTAAGTCTCGATACCGATGCGCTCTGTTCTGACTTCCAGGATAAGACCACTGAGGCTTTATTCAGTGAGGACGAACTTAAGAATGTTACCGACAGATTAGGAAGAATATTCGAGCTTCAGTCCAAGTACGGCAAGACTATCGAGGAAGTAAATGCGTTCGCAGACAGCGCCGAGAATGAATTGTCGCAGATTGAGCAGGCAGTCCTGAAGGCTTCAGAACTGAAGAACGAATTAAGCCGATCTAAGTCCGAACTTCTTGATATTGCAGAGATGCTGTCAGCTGAGCGTAAGAAATCCGCTGATAAGATGTCCGAGGAGATTGCTGATCAGCTTAAGGATCTCGAGATGCCTTCGAGCTCTTTCCTTGTTAAGTTCGACACGCGTCCGAAGGACAGATTCTTCAATATCTACGGAATTGATGATGTTTGCTTCATGTTCTCGGCTAACCCCGGTCAGCCTCCGATGGAACTCGCTTCCATCGCATCCGGCGGCGAGGCTTCCCGTATCATGCTCGCGATCAAGACCGTTCTGTCTGCAGCGGATACTATGCCTACAATGATCTTCGATGAGATAGATACAGGTGTGTCAGGAAGAGCATCTCTGTCGATAGCGAAGAAACTCAAGTCTATCTCTAAGGAACACCAGGTTCTGTGCGTATCTCATACGGCTCAGCTTGCGGCTGCTTCTGACTCGAACTTCCTTATCGAGAAGAACACTGACGGCAACAACACTTACACCGAGATCACATTGCTCGATGAGGACGGCCGCATTAGGGAAGTATCGCGTCTGCTTTCCGGTAAGGATGATCTCGAATCTAACGAGCTTTCACGCAAGATGATTGCCGAATTCAGGGCTTAATCCGGTAATCTCTTTAGGTATCTCAGTAGTAAACTCCATCGGTTCGCCTGTTACAGGATGAGTGAAGCTTATGAAGCGCGCATGTAAGGCAAGTCTTCCGCATTCATTGTCGATGTCACAAGCTTTGGGGTAAGAGTCAACCGGATTATCTATTGAACAAGGTCCGTACAGCCCGTCTCCTACAAGAGGATGCCCGTTATAACACGAATGAGCACGGATCTGGTGGCATCTTCCTGTCTTAAGCTCATACTGTACCAGGGAAATATCTTTGTCCTTATCGTAAGCAAGTGTCTTGTACAGCGTGAGGCACTCGTGCGCACCTTCGTCTTCGATATCACACACGTCTCTTATCATTACGGAACCCGGGCGTCTTCTGATAGCCTGGTCTATCATGCCTTCAGCGGGCTCGAAAAGCCCATATGCAGCGGCAGCATACACCTTTCTTATCTTTTGCTCGGTGAAAAGCTTGTGTACGTGCCCCGTCTTCGCAACTATAAGAAGACCAGAGGTCTCGCGGTCCAGGCGCATTACAGGGTGCAAGGGCTTATCGGAACTGTTAAGCAGGGTAAGGAGGGAGTCATAGAGGTGCCCGTGTACCGGGTGCGTTACCATGCCGGAAGGCTTGTTTATTACGGCAAAGTACTTGTCCTCGTACAGGATAGGGATGTTTTCGATGTGGTTGAGGTCGCCGACATCATCCTCGTATGAAGCAAAGATAACGTCGCCTTCCTTAAGGATCTGCTTTACGGTGACGTGAGTTCCGTTAACTTCAAGGGTGCCGTATAACTTAACTCTCTTTATCATGGTAGAGCTCATATTAAGCTCATGAGACATGACCGACTTAAGGGTTCTGCCGTCTTCATGGCTTGTTACAACGTGGTTAAATTGCATTTTGTCGTCCTTGACACCCGTAATTTTTATTTTTATTATAACTAATGGCTAATTATAGTCTATAAATGTTCTTTGACAACTTTATATTTGGAGGTGAGTACCAACATGCAGTGGTTATTTTTAATCATTGGATTGGTTGTCGGTATCATCCTCGGTTTATTCGGTATGCATATGTATTATAAACTCGGATTGTCTGCTAAGCAGAAGCAATTAGAAGATGATTCGGTTAAGGCAAAAGCAGAGGCTGAAAGAATCGAGGCAGAAGCACAAAAGGATGCCGAGAACCGCAAGCGAGAGCTCTTATTGCAGGCTAAGGAAGAGATCTCTAAGGCTCGCGTCGAACTTGAACACGACGTTAGAGAGAAGAGACAGGAACTTGCAAGAGAGAGAAACAAGCTTGAGCAGAAGGAAGACAACGTTGAGAAGCAGCTCGCTATCGCAGAAAATAAGCGCGCTATGTACGAAGCTAAGCTCGAAGAGGCTCAGAAGAACGTCGAGAGGACGAAGGAACTTGAGATCAAGAAAGAGCATGAGCTTGAGAATATCTCAGGATTGTCCATCGCCGAGGCTAAGAACCTTGTTCTTGATGCAGCGGAGAAAGAGTACAGTCATGATATGGCTGTAATGCTCAGGCAGATGGAAGAGAAGACCAAGCAGGATGCTGACAGGATTGCAAAAGACATCATCGTCACATCCATTCAGAGATATGCATCTGATTATGTATCGGAAGCCACAGTATCTGTAGTTAACCTTCCTAATGACGAGATGAAGGGTCGAATCATCGGTCGTGAAGGCCGTAACATTCGAGCAATCGAGACTATCACAGGAGTTGATCTTATTATCGATGACACTCCTGAAGCTGTTATCCTCTCGTCCTTCGATCCTATCAGAAGAGAGATCGCCAGGATCACGATCGAGAAACTTGTTTCCGACGGAAGAATCCATCCGGCAAGAATCGAAGAGATGGCAAATAAGGCCAGGAAGGAAATTAACCAGACAATTAAGCAGGAAGGTGAGAGAGCTGCCTACGAGACAGGCGTCATGAACCTTCACCCTGAAGTTATCAAGCTTCTGGGTAAGCTTAAATACCGTACAAGTTACGGACAGAATGTACTTAAGCATTCTATCGAAGTAAGTTCACTTGCAGGTATGATGGCCGGCGAATTAGGCCTTGATATTAATTTCGCCAAGAGAGCCGGACTTCTCCACGATATCGGTAAGGCTGTAGACTTCGAACAGGAAGGAACACATGTACAGCTCGGTACAGATATCGTTAAGAAGTATCATGAATCAGATATCATCTGTAATGCCGTTGAATCTCATCACGGTGACGTAGAAGCTAAGACAGCTGAGGCTGTTCTCGTAGCTGCAGCTGATGCTATTTCTGCTGCAAGACCCGGAGCAAGAAGAGAGAATCTTGAGACTTATATCAAGAGAATCCAGAAGCTCGAGGAGATCGCTACAAGCTTCGACGGAGTCGAGAAGAGTTATGCTATTCAGGCAGGCCGTGAGATCAGAGTTATCGTTGAGCCCGAGAAGGTTAACGACGAAGAGATGATCCTTAAGGCCAGACAGATCTGTAAGAAGATCGAGGATGAACTCGATTATCCCGGTCAGATCAAGGTTAATATCATCCGTGAGACTCGTGCAACTGATGTTGCGAAGTAAATAATCTAGAATTTTACCTTAGTTAGTATTATTTGTTATTGAGTTGGCAATCACCCATAAAGAGACGGACATTCTGCGGTCCGTCTTTTTATTTTCCTCAATATTTCACCAATTGGGGAATTTCATATTTTTATTATTATGTAAAATATATATACTGAATTGGTAAAGGTGATATATGGATAAAATAATCTACATTGCTGACGACGACGATAATATTCGAAATCTACTTAAATCGTTTCTTGAGCGTGAGGGATATATAATTTACGGATTCCCCACAGGTGATGATCTTCTTAAGCGTTTTATAACTAATCCGTGCGATCTTATCATTCTCGATGTTATGATGCCCGGAAGAGACGGATTCTTCATTCTTACAGAAATCAGAAAGATCAGTAATGTACCGATTATCATGCTTACTGCAAGAGATTCCGATGCTGACTATATCGAAGGTCTTAATCTCGGAAGTGATGATTACTTCACCAAGCCCTTCAGTCCCATAAAGCTTGTTACCAAGGTAAAGTCATTGTTCGCCAGACTTGAAGCGTCTCACAACATCAGTGTTGATGCTTCTGATTCAGAACTTGTATTCGCTGATATCAAGATCAACAGGAAGACTAAGTCCGCTACTTTGAAGGGCAGCGAATTAAGCTTAACTCCAAATGAATATACTCTGCTTACATATCTTATGATCAACAGCGACAGAGCAGTTCCGAGAGTCGAGCTCCTCGATAAGATCTGGGGTTATGAGACTGAGATCGAGACACGTGTTGCAGACGATACTGTTAAGAGATTAAGAAAGAAGATCAGCGATTCTGATGCGAGGATCTCCACTGTATGGGGATACGGTTTCAGATTGACTGATAAGTCTGAACAGGATTCGGATGAAAGCGGAGAATAATAGAAATACAAAAGATCACAAGACAGGCAGGCCTATCCGCCTGCCTTTGTTCGTTCATATATATCTTTCATTGCTGCTGATCACATTAGTTACAGGACTTTTCATCTGGGTATCCAGTAACTTCATCATGCAGAACTATATCGCATATGAATGTGAGAACAGAATTAACAACGCCGTCAATTCATGTCAGTCGTTTGCTGAGGCTTTCAGAAACTCAATCACACCTGAATCGGGTGATGAGGAGCAGATAAGGACCAACCTTCTAAACTCGATCGTATCTTCATCAGACCTTTCCAATGAAGCTTCTATCGTTCTGTTCGAAGATGATGTATCAGGTAACGGCTTCAATGTTCTTTGGCCTACTGCTTCATATTCCGTATCATCAAGAAACCGTGCAGAGAAGTACCTCAGTACGATCATAGATAATATGTCTCATTACAAGACAATCTCATCGAATGATACGAGAAGCACTCTTGTTGATAACAATCTCGTTTACTACAAGTTCATCAACGTTGAATATTCAAGTTATGAGGGTGAGCATGAGAACGAATATGACCAGTATTATCTGCTCGTCTATATCGATACGAGTTCATACTATAACTTCACGACCGCTATCAATGTTGCTATCTTCAGAGCCATCATTGTTGCGGTGCTTGTATCCACAGTAATCAGTTTGATCCTCGCTTTCCCGCTGTTCTTCTCGACCAGGAAACTGTCTAAGTTCGCATCCAGAGTAGGTAAGGGAGACTTCACTCCGGTTAAAGGTCATATCATGAGCCGTGAGCTTTCCAATCTCGGTGCCAACATGAATATAATGGCTAATAAACTCGAACAAGCTGATATCGAGCAAAAGACGTTCTTCCAGAATGCATCTCACGAACTTAGAACTCCGCTTATGTCCATACAGGGTTATGCGGAAGGTATTAAGTACGACATTTTCGATGAAGATCAGAAAAGCGGTGCAATCGATGTAATCATATCTGAGACAACGAGACTTACAACACTGGTTGAGAATCTGCTCTCGATCTCGAAGATGGACATGTCCCGTAGCGGTACATATACAGTTAAGAAGACGATCATAAATGTACAGGAGATCTCTGAGGATATTGTAGCCAGAGTAAGAGGTAACTTTCTGTTCGACGATAAAGAACTCGTTACCAATATCAAGGCTGAGGATTCGTATATTCTTGCCAATGAGAATGACATACTTCGAATGCTTGAGAACATATTCTCGAACTGTAACCGCTATGCATCAAAAATAGTTGATTTTAATGTTCTGAAAATCAAGAATGATATCCAGTTCATAATCAGTGATGACGGTCCCGGTATTGACGAAGAAGTACTGCCTACGCTTTTCGAGAGGTTTGCTAAGGGAAGTGACGGTAAGCATGGTATCGGACTGGCGCTCGCGAAAGCAATTGCTGAAGAAAGTGACGGTACTATCTACGCTGAGAATAAGCCTGAGGGCGGTGCAAGATTCGTTATAACTCTGCCTATAATCACGCCAAAGATGCAGCTGTCACACAGGAACAATGAAGGTTAACGCGCATTTGTAACATAAATGCAATATTGTGGCCTTTTGACTATTCAAAAATCCTTTTTTTATTTGTATAATCAGTTGATTCATTTTTAAGGAGGGGGCTATATGAAGACTGTTCTTGTAACCGGCGGTATGGGTTTTATCGGTTCTCATACTGTAATTGCTTTACATGAGAATGGTTATGATGTAGTTATCGCCGACAATCTTGCCAATAGTAAAAAGGAAGTAATTAACAGACTTCATACAATCACAGGCAAGCAGTTCAAGTTCTATGAGGTTGATTGCTGTGATAAGGCTGCTATGGCTAAGGTCTTCGAAGAGAATGAGATCGACAGTGTCATTCACTTCGCAGGTCTTAAGGCAGTAGGTGAGTCGGTTCAGATGCCCCTCGAGTATTATTCCAATAACATCAACAGCATGCTTACCGTTATCGAGCTTATGCGTGAGTATAACGTTAAGAAGCTTGTATTCTCCTCATCCGCTACCGTATATGGCCAGAGCGAGGATGTTCCTTTTACAGAGGAGAGTCCTCTTGGTATGTGCACCAACCCTTATGGCTGGACAAAGTGGATGATCGAGCAGATGCTCAAGGACTGTGCTCATGCAGATCCTACGCTTAAAGTTGTATTGTTAAGATACTTCAATCCGGTTGGTGCTCATGCGAGCGGACTTATCGGAGAAGACCCTCAGGGTATTCCTAATAATCTTTTCCCTTATATCTCCAAGGTTGCAGTCGGAACTCTTGAGAGACTCACAATCCATGGAGACGATTACGATACACCTGACGGAACATGTCTTCGTGATTATATTCACGTATGCGATCTTGCAGACGGACATGTTAAGGCATTGGCATTCATTGACAACAATGAACCCGGTGTTAATGTGTTTAATCTCGGAACAGGTAAGGGTACTTCCGTTAAGGAAGCTGTTGCTGCTTTTGAGAGAGCATGCGGTCATGAGATAGCTCATGTTATCGGACCAAGAAGAGCGGGAGATCTCCCGGTCTGCTATGCTTCCACAGACAAGGCAGAGAAGCTCCTCGGCTTCAAAGCTACAAGAGATATAGACGATATGTGCAGTTCCTGTTGGAATTGGCAGGTAAAGAATCCTAACGGATTACAGGACTGATCTTAAGGAGGATCAAATGAGAAGTAAGTCTCAGGTAAACGAAGCTGCTGCTTCAGGAAAGAAGAAGGGTAAGGGCGGAAGAATAGCTCTTACTATTGTTGCCATCATTCTCGGACTGGCACTCGGTGTTGGTTTATTCATTAAGTGGTACACAGTTCGTCTGTTGAGCAACATCACTTACGTAACTAATGCTGAAGCTACATTTGTAGCTGAGGACGGTAATGTCGTTAATATCGATGATGTAAGACAGACAACTGTATATGAACCTATCGATACATCAGATGATATTCATAACTTCCTTCTGATCGGTATCGACAGCAGATCCAGAAATTATAACGAGACAGGTACCGGCGGACTTTCCGACGTTACTATGGTTATGTCCGTTAACAGCACTCAGGGTACAATTAAGCTTATCTCTATCGCAAGAGACTGTTATGTTTATGTTCCGGGTTATTCCAATCCCATGAAGATCAATGCTGCTATGTCCTTAGGCGGTCCTGACGTTCTTTGTGCTACAGTTGAGGACGCATTGAGAATTAACATTGACGGTTGGGCATACGTAAACTTCTATCACATGGCTGAGATCATCGATGCAGTAGGCGGCGTTTACTGCGACGTATCAAGCAGCGAGCTTAATTCCGAGGGTGGTCTTAACTGGAACCTTGCTGAGGTTAATAACCTTACAGGTCTTCCTGCTTCAACAGACGCTGTTACTAATACCGGTTATATCTGGCTTAACGGAAGACAGGCTGTTGCTTACGCCAGAATCAGAAAGATCGACTCTGACTATAAGAGATCCGAGAGACAGGTTGAGGTATTAAGATCCCTTATGAACCAGTTCATCTCTTTGTCTCCTACGGGTAAATTGTCCGCTATGGATGATATTCTTTCTGCTATCACAACGAATATTCCTATGGATGATATTCAGAACTATGCTCTGAACTTCCTTCCTTCGGTTAATAACATCGAGATTCAGTATATGCAGCTTCCTATCGAAGGATGCTTCAGTTCAGGTATGTTCGGTGATGAGTGGAGTATCAGACCCAACTGGAATGGTATGATCCCTTATGTTCAGGAATTCTTCTATGGTGAGACCACTCAGTTTGACCCTGTTCCTGACATTAATCATTCACCTTCTCTCGAGAATTGTCCTTCTGATCTCAGCATTGACGATCTGCTCAGATAACGGTGTTTTGAGGCAAAATTCAGGTTTTTGACTTTTTTTGATATTCGTTATTGACATAAGATAAAGCGAGCCTTATTATTAGTACTGTTGGCACTCGATATACAAGAGTGCTAACAGTACTTTTTTAT
>Ga0310786_10006063_pt1 | contig 16222 bp, 15 predicted proteins | sample AusTroGonzalo_MG_FD_203881 | JGI IMG/M metagenome (GOLD analysis project Ga0310786, IMG submission 203881) | Bovine rumen microbial communities from tropical cattle in Woodstock, Queensland, Australia - Gonzalo_03 (v2) (version 2) | ecosystem: Host-associated > Mammals > Digestive system >... | reverse complement strand
AGACGGAGTTTGAGTTCCGTAGCGCGAAAGCTGATCGCTTAGATAAGCGCGGAACTCATCCCCGTTTTCTTCTTTATCGTACACTTTACTATAGCTCTTGTTGGTCGGATCGAGTATTAAATTGATAAGTTCCGAAAACGATTTTACGTTTGGAAACTTCTTTTTTGTGGCTTTGTTCAGCTTGTTATAAGCAGTAACCGCCACATCGTAAAACCCGTTTTGTGAACCAATGGTCCCGCCTTTTCCGATTCTCTGATTATTGAAATCAAGCACAACAACGCCATCCGATCCGTTTATCTCAACAACAGATAGGAATCGCCCTTTGTTACGCCCCTCAAGCTCTTCAATGATGTATTCCGGGTCGTCTATACCATAAATTGCGTGGACAAGTCCATCGATGCCAAGGCCGTGATAGTCCTCCTTTTCCGGGTCAAACCCAAGCGCTTTCGCCTCTTCCGGCGTTAATATCGCCTGAAGTGCTTTGTCTGCTCTCATCACGAGAGACCTCTGCCAATCCCTTTTTAATGCAAAATTGTATACGGGAGGGGTAATTCGCATTACCGGGAACGTATAATCTGTATCCCGCGGGTTTGCCCTGATTCCCTCAAGTTCTTCTCTAAACTGTTCTGGTGTTACTTCGTACTCAATTACAACGTCAGTCAGTTTATTCTTTTTCTTCTCTTTTTCTTCTTTCTTGAATTGCTCTTCCAAAAGTGCAGCGAAGTTTTCTTCAGTTGCTTTGGGGCTGTACTTTAAGCCAAACTCTTCCACACCGTCCTGTGCGGCACGGTCAACGTCACGGGCGATGATGCCCTTCTCGGTGACCTCATACGGCTCTGCTTCCTCGGTTACGTTCTCAAGGACGTAGCCGAATTTCTTTTTGCCGTCATGCCAATCGTAAGAGGACCCTTCCGCGATGCGGTGCCGGTCATAGTCGGCCCGGAACTCGGCCTCGTTGGCGTACTCGATCTCTCTGGCGATGGTAGCCCAGCCGACAACGGTCGCCTTCCCCTTGCCGGTCCGCACGATGCCGACGCGCTGCCCCACATATTTGTTCAGGCTCCCATGCTGCGCATTCAGCGGCGCTTCGCGGGTTTCAATGGTCTTCAGCCCGCGCAGGATCTCATCCGTGAACGCCTGCGTGGAATCGTTGATATTGACGCCGACAGCGGCGTTGGGATTGTCCTTCAGGCTGTTCTTCACGCCGGCCAGTTCGCCGGCGTAAGCCTCGCCGACACGGGTCGCCCTGGCTTCATTGGGTTCCTGAATCTTGTAGTCAGGATAGGTCCGCTCTGCATATTCCGGCGTCAGCATGGTGTTGTCGAAGTTGGAAACATTGATGCGCTGCTGATCGCGGTATGTGCCGTCGTTGAAATACATGGGCCGGTCAATCAGTGTCTTCCAATAGCCTGCGCTGGAGGAGAAGTCGCCAAAGCTGCGCGGGCCGGTGGAGGACCAGCCGGTGAAGCGCGGATGCAGGCCGAGGCTCCGGCAGTAGGACCGGAAGATGAAGCCATTCACATAAGCATTGGACCGCGTGGTGTTCCTGTTCCAATACTCATGTGGCATGATCGCCGCCGCCTGGGTGCTGTTCAGCTTCGTCCCCTTCTCGGATCCCGTGGTCATCTTGGCGTACAGATCGTTCAGCACGCCGGCGGACCATGACAGGTACTCGCGCATGGCGTCAGCGTCACCATTCAGCGCCGCCTGCTCCACAGCCAGCAGGTCTTCAAAGGATCGGTTGCTGATGTCAGCGGAAGTTCCACGGATCAGCGCCAGGTCTTCAGCGGAAATCTTCTTGCCGGTGAGGATGTCCTTACGAATCTGCTGCAGGTGCTTTTCAGCGTCCGTAGCATCCTTCCTTTGGGAATCCGTCTGCACGTCGCTGTAGTCCTGGTAGTTATCCCGCACGAAGTTCTCGCCCAGGTTCTTCACCAGCTCGGAGATGAAGTCCTCGATGCTTGCGCCGCTGGCGTGGTACGGGATGACGAAGCCTACATACTCGCCGCCGGTGTTGTTGTTGTCATCCAGGGCAAGCATGATGTGCTCATCATTAATGCCAACCAGGATAAGCTGGGCTCCGCCCTTGTTCTTCCCGTCGTTGTTGTTCAGCTTCGCTACAGCCTCTTTGGCGGCGTCAATGTTCATACCGGTGACATTGCTGAAAATCAGCTTGCCGTCCCGGAAGCCCTTGTTGCGCGGCATCACAGACAGGTTCACATCGCCGCCGATGGCCGCGATGATGTCTGCATACTCCACCACCTTGGTGTAGGTCTGCAGCTTGGATCCAAGCGCCTGGAGCTCCCAGAAAGACTGGATGTAGTCGAGAGCGTACTCATAGCGGAAATCACTGGTGGACTGGAACCGCTGCCCGCCAATCAGATTCTGCGCTGCCGTTCTGGCCAGCGCTTTTTTGTATGCCTTCAGCTGGTCCTTCGTGAAGGTTCCCTCTGTCGTGCAGTTCCCTGCCTTGTCGGCAAACAGCGTGTTCCGCTTCGCCGCGGCGTCAGCGCCAAGGATGATGTCGCCAAAGCGCATGTCGCTATAAGGCAGGATCGCCTTACCGGAGGACGGGCCTCTTGTGGTTCTGTATCTCCACACAGCGGGATAATCCTGCGCGAACCTCGCGCCGGCGTTCAGGTCAAAGAGCACATCTGCCGGCACAGGCTTGTAGTCCGCCCTGGACATGATCTGCTTCACCCAGGTCCACTCGCCCAGCATGCCGCGCTCGATGTCGAGCTCATCCAGCTGCTTCTGCATCTCGGTGGTGTCCTGCTTCTTCAGCTGCGCCCTCTCGATGTCAGCGGCAAGGTCCATCCGCTGCTGGTCCTTCTCCTTCAGCAGCTCGGTGATATTCTTCCCGACGATCTTATTCCTTCCGCGCTTGTCCTTGGACGCCCAGCCTCTGTCAATGATCTCCTGCTCCAGCTCGGCAACACGTTTGGCTACTTCGTCCTGGCCCATTTTGCCGTACTTGTTCTGAAGCTCCATGATGTTGTCCAGCATGCCGCCGATTCCGGCCCATCTGGAGAACACATAGCACACAGGGCACGGGACCTCAGCGCCGGCCTGGGACAGGCGGTACTGAAGGTCGGTGACCTCGGCCTTTGTAAGGCCACGGCCCAACTTCTTCATGGCGGTTGACATCGCCGTCACCATTTCCTGCGTCTTCCTGCAGACGGTGGTGAAGTCAATTGTCGTGCCATACTGGCCGTCGCTGTTCTTCTTCAGAGCAGAGAAGATCTCGGACCCGGCCCATGCCCAGATGAGTTCAGGGTCTTCGGTCTTCATGATCATGTTCATGAGATCCGCAGCCGCTCTGTACTGGGTCTCAGCTTCCGACGCACTGATGAATCTGCCGGCGACAGACGCCTTGATCAGTACGCCGATGCCGCTGTGATTCTTGATATGCTCCGCATTGACATGGCTGACAGCCTTCCCGTCCAGGAAGAAGGATACTCGCCCTGTCTCCGCGTCACGATATGCCTGAACACCCAGAGCGCTGGACGTGGTCTTGATGCTGTTCCGGATGTCGTTCTGCGGATTGTCCACGCTGGCATCCTGCGCCGTCACCACATTGCCACGCTGAGCCGCGGCCACGAGGCCGGCGTCCCACAGCCGCTGCAGCTCACGCATCGCCTCCGCGCTCTCGGCAAGTGCCTGCGCATACCGGGCGCTGGCTCTGGTGTCGCCCTGCATAGACTTGACGATCCGGTTGAAGTTTTCCACGAAGCGGTCGATGATCCGCTTCATCTGGCCCCACAGCCCGCGGTCCTGCTGATACAGCGTGCGGATGGCCGTTGTGTCAGTCAGCATGTTTTCGCAGGACCGGGCCACCAGCTCCTCGCGGGCCGCCTCTTCGGTCTTGATGGTGCTGTCCGAACCCATGATGGCGCGGATCGCCTGCTGGTAGCCTTCCCGACCACCCTGGTTCTTGTAGAAGTAATCCACGACGAAGTTTTCCAGGCGCTGGAAATGGTCCCCGGCTCTCGCCGCGATCACGTGGGTCAGCTCATGCGCCAGGGTGAAGGTCACGCTTCCGCCGTTATCCAGGCCGCTGGTGATGTCCAGGTACACGGTCCCGGTCTTCACATCAAACCAGCCGTTTGCCTTGCCGGTGAGCTGCCGCTCCGCGTTCCGGCTGTCGAAGAAAACAATGTCCACGTTCAGGACGCGGGACAGCATACGTGCCATACGTACCGCCTGCTGCGCCATCTGCCGTCCGGATCTGCCGCGCTGCTCTTCGATCCGGTCGAAGTCCACGGTATTGACGCCGTGTTCTTCCGCTTTTTTCTTGCTGATCAGGGACGTGCGCCGCTGCTCCCGCTCCGCCTCCGTTGCCTGTACAGCGCCCTGAGACACGCTGAGACCGCGGCTCTGTCTCTCAGCTATACCGGCATCGTATACCGTCTGAAGCTGCTCCCTGACGTCAGGATACGCCTCCTGGAGGCTTTTCAGCACCTGTGCGGCATACTCAGTCCCTCCGTAGTTGAGGCCCAGGTTGTACGCCCCAAGCCCCGCCACGGAAAAGTCCTCACGGCTCTTGCTGTCGCTCTTGTCGATGGCGTTGAAGGTCTGCTTCAGCGTCACCACGGCCCGGTCGCTGGCGGTCTTGGGCAGCTCCAGGTTGCCCTTCTCGTCGATATTCGCCGTCCCCGCTTCCCGCGCCGCCTGGTCATAGATGGCGGCGGCCTGCTCGTCGGTGATGGTGGTCTTGCTGCTCTTGATCCGATTCAGGGCCTCCTCCCGGCCCTCCACGCCGAAGGCGGCAGCGGCGGCCCGGACCATCTGCTTGTCCTGGATGAAGCCCCGGACGTCCTGCCCCTCCTTCACCTGCGCGGCGCTCTCCTTGTCCAGCAGCGCACCGGCCACCTGGTCCTGCTGCAGCGTGGTCAGGATCTTCCGCATGATGTCGTAGGCGCCGGACACGGCCTTGTCGCTGGCGTTCTCGGAGATGCCGGCCACGTTCTCATAGGCGGCCTTCATCGGACCGCGCTGCAGCAGCTCGGTTTCCGCTTCGTCCAGCTCAAGCACCTGCGCCAGCTTCTCGTTGACATTGGCCCCGCGCTCCTGAAGGAGCTGCATCACCATCTGCTTGGCCATAGGCCCTGCGGCCCTGTCCGCCATCTCCTGACGGATGCCCTGCCGCACCAGCGCATCGCGGATCTGCGGCGTCGCCTCCCGCACGGCCTTCACAGCGTTGGTCTGCGTCCTCGTCTCGGTGGCACGGCGCACGGCACGGCCAAGCTGATAGCTGCCCGTCTTCTCCGTGACGTTGCCCTTCAGCCCGCTCATCTCCAGGCCCTCGTTGATGGTCCGCACGTTGGGCGCGTTGCGGTAACCCTCGCGGATCATCTCCCGCCCGGTGCGGTAGTCACTGACTGCCCTGTTGCCGGCGCGCACCACGCGGCTGCCGATGGTGTCGCCAAGCGCGGCGAGACCGCCGGCCACAAAGTCCCCGGCGTCGGAGATGATGACGTCAATAAACGCCTGCTCAAATGCCTTTTCCGGGTCCACGCCGCCGTTGACAAGCCCCAGCGTCCTCGCCCACACGCGCTCGATGGCCTCCGGGTCTTTCGCATAGAACGCCTGGAACGCGTCGTTCACCCAGTTTCCGGCCAGCTCCTCAAGGCCCTCGGACATGAACTGGCTGATGGCCGCTTTGAGTCCGTACTTCTCCTTGATGATGTACTTCATCACTTCCTCGCCGCCGATCCACTCGGTCAGCGCCTCGGTGAAATCCGCTACGGCGGACACAGCCAGCGCCTGTGTCGGGCTGTAGCCCTTGCTGATGTAGTCGATATAGGTCTGCGTGGCGGCGCCGGATCCCATCACAGCGTCGGAGACCAGCGCACCGATGACCTTCCCCACGCCATGTTCCAGGTCGGTGATGCCAAGAGCGCCCGTCGCCCCCATCATAAGCTGCCGGTTGACCCAGGAGTCCACCATGCTGTTGATGGTGTTGTATACGTAGGCGCCGGCGTCCTGCCCGAAGATGGTCTTGCCCTTCAGCGCCGGGTTGTTGGACCACACCTCGGCTCTGGTCTGCCGGATCGTCTGGTTGGTGAGATAGTCCTGCAGCAACGGGTCGGAGCTGCTCAATCCCTCACCACTCAACGCGGCGCCCCAGGTAGCGAGACGGCCCTCCCAATTGGCGAAGGGCTGCGTCGCCCATGTCTTGACGGTGTAGATCCCGCCGCCTTTCCCGGCAGCGGCCTCACGGGTCTGTCGCAGGTAGTCCAGCTGCTCCTGGTACTGCGTCCACCCGCTCAACCTGGCCACCTCGTCCCGCGCTTCTTCCTCGGTCATGCCGGTCAGCGCGGCGTAGACGGCGATCTCGTCCAGCGTTGCGTTGCTCTGCAGCACGGGCGTAATATCCACCGTATACTCTCCCGTAGGACCAACGACATACCCTCCGCTGGTTTCTGCGCTGTTTCTGGCGTCTAGTCTCGCCCGAATCGCCGCGTCCAGCGCGTCGCGCTGCTGGTCGGTCAGCTCGGCGCGGCGCTGCTCGTACTCATGCTGCAGCGCGGCTTTTGCCCGGTACTCCTGCTCCCCGAATACCTGCGCGCCGTTCCCGTCTTCCGTCTTGAACTCCGCGGACGCCATGAAGTTCTGCGCCCACGCCTTCTGCTCTTTCGTCCGGCTGGGATCGTCGGCCCACTGGACCACTTCATAAGGCGTCAGGAAATTCAGGTCTACTCCATACTCCTGAGCACCAGCGTAGTATGCAGCGTCGCCCGAGTCGATGAAGTTCTGGATCCAGTTGATCTCGGTGTCGTTGCCGTACACAAACGGATTCGCGGCATACTCCTCATACTCCCGCTGTGCTTTCTCCGCCGCGTCACGATACGCCTTTTTCTGGGCGTCGGTGTACTCGCGGCTGTAGCTGGTGTCCTCGGCCTCCTGCCGCGCCCGCTCTGCCTCCATGTACAGCTCGTCCCGGCGGCGCTGTACACGGCCCTGGTCGGTGTCAAGCCGTTTCTCGCCGGTGGCCCGCATCTGCTGCACGGTCCCCTGCAGCTCGTCCACGCTTTTCCCGGCGTACTGGCGGGCATAGCCCACTTTGTTGTTGTAGTCTTGTTCGTCAGCGTACTGGCCGTAGTGCTGGCGGGCACTGTTGATGCCGTTCTGCATCTGTGTGAGCAAATCTCCCAGTCCGGTGTAGGTCTGGGAGATGCTGTCGTAGCTGTCGCCGTACAAATCCTTGTATTCGTTGAAGTAGCTGCGATTCTTGAGCCATGCATCACGGACGCCGGACAGCTGGCTGTCCAGTCTGTCAAGATCCTGGCTGCTCAGATACTTGCCGCTGTTCATGGCGGCGTTGTATGCCTGCCCGACTTTGTTTACGGCGGCGGTGAGATCTCCACCACCAGTCAGATTCTGGCGCTGGGTATATGCAAGCCAAGCGCGATCCTGTTGCTGCTGCGCCCGCGTCTGCTGGTTGTTCTGCCAGCGCTCAACAACCTGATTGCTCTGCTGCTGAAGATTCTGCTTTTTTTCACGCCATCTGTTTACAACGTCGTTCGTGTTCATGCCGTTCTCCTTGTGTGATTACTTACATCCCGCCGCCAGCCTGACTCCATAGTGAGAAATTGCTATTCACGGGCTTGGTTCCGTTCTTCTTTTGCTGCTCGATGGCGTACTGCTGATACAAAGCATACATGGTGTCCTTGTCGATTTCTCCAGCGGCACGCATCTCGCTCAACTCGTCGTAGTATTCCTGAAGCGACGGCTCACCAAGATCACTGGTTTTGTTATCCCCTCCGCCGCCACCGCCCTTCGGCGCGTTCTGCTGTGCGATGTAGTTCTGCCAGGCATCCATCTCGGCGGTGCTCATGCCGGCAGCCCGCAGGTCCTCATCGGTGGGCGTGTAGCCAATCTGCATCAGCTGCAGCAGCCGCGCCTGCTCATCCTGCTGGCGGCTGTAGGCGGTCTCATTGGCGGCGTTGTCAAGCTGATACTGCTGTACCGCACGGTCCCAGGCATCCTGGTTGAGCTGATATCCGGACGCCCAGTTCTGGTAGTCCCTGCTGGCCTGCTCGCTGTTGAGGGCAGCCTCGCGATTCCACATGTCAACGCCGCGCCCATATGCCTGGTCCAGCTGGTTGTTGGCAAAATTCAGGTTTGTGTAGTAGTCACTCATCTGGTCGCGGTACCGGGCGTATTCGTTGTCGCTCAGATCTCGTGCCATAGCGTACTGCTGTGCCAGCTGATCACCTTCCGCCTGCCACCGCTGATAGGCGCGTTCCTCCAGCTCTGGGATCCTGTCGTTCAACTGCTGCAGGTAGGCGTTGTACGCCTGCTGTCCGGCATTCTGTGCGTAGGTGGATCCATAGCCGCCGGTGAGGGCAGCTGCCTGTCCCATCGTGTCCTGCATGGCGTTGCGTCCGAGTGTCTGATACTGCTGCCGGTACTGCTGATACAGCGTGTCGGCGTCAAGGTCGTACCGGAACGGCTCCCGGCCCGTAATCTTGGCGTAGATGCCGGCGAGATCGTCACCGTAGGTGTTGTCATACCCGGGCAGCTGCGCCTGGGCATTCCGCAGCGAGGCAAGCGCTTCCTGGTAGGCTGCGTCCGTGGCGGGATCGTAGTTGCCCACAACATCCCGCGCCTGATAGGGAGAGTACGCTTCCCCGCTGTAGCTGAACTGTCCCGGAAGACCGACAGACACGTCCGCCCTTGACAGCTGGTTTCTCTGCTCGGCCGGAGTCTTAGCAGCGCTGCTGCCGGAGCCGGAGCCGGATCCGCCATTTCCTCCGTTGCCTCCGTCCCCGCCATCGTCTTCAGGAAGGTTGTCAGCTCCAGTCGTTTTAGACCCTGCAGGAGTGCCAGAGCTTGACTGCATAGTGCGTCCATCGTGCATAATTGCCTGAACGCTCATCGGGTCACCTGCAGCAATGCTCCAGTTACCAAAGTTGCCATAGGCATCAGCGTTGTATTGGCGCTGATTCGGCGCAGCCACGCCTTTCTGTGCCTGGTACGCCGTAGTCTCTGCCTGTCTCTGTGACGGCGTCTGGACGTAGTTACCATAGCTGTCGGTGTAGCCGCCAGTCTGAGCATTTCGGCCGTTTGCGGTATGCGTCTGCTTCACCACATCGTTACCGTAGTTGTCCTGATATGTCGTCTGGTGCTGCCCCTGAGATGTATCTACCCAGTTGCCGTAGTTGTCGTAGTATCCGTTCTTTTTGGTCGCCATCGCTTGTTCCTCCGTTTATCCGTCGTAATCCGCGCCGCCCTCCATGATGACGCGGATGGTGTTGTCTTTGCCTTCGCCCATGTTGTGCCTGATCTGCTCGATGTCGGCCCGCTTGCGCTCGATGTCCAGGTCGCTGGTGAGGATCTCGCGTATATCCCTGATGGCGCCGGAGATCTGTCTGTACTCGTTGGGCAGGATGGGCGCCTCATCTGCCTCCACGCGCATCCTGATGCGCTCCAGGAGCTTCTGGGCCACCTGGACGCATTCCTGCACCCCCTTCGCCATAGCGGCTCCCTGGGCCTCTGCCGCCGCCGTGAGCCGTTTGGCGCGCACCTGTTCTCGGTCAGCCGCCCAATTCTCCGCCCGCGCCTTCTTGGCGATGGTGTTATGGCTGCAGTTGAAGCGCGCCGCCAGCTTTCGGAAGCTCAGGTCGGTCGCCGCGTATTCCTGCCGGATGGCTCCCCAATCCAAAGCGAATGCCTTCGCCACGCTCTCACCTCCAGTCCGGCTGTTTGTGCGAGAATAGCACAAGGGCGGGGGTCATCTCTAACCCCCACCCACTGTTGACTTTTTCCTTGCGCAGCAAGGGCTGTCACTCATCCGCCAGAATGGACCACAGCGCCTGGTAGCGCAGGCAGCGCCGGCACCCGTCCAGCTCGTCGCAGTGTTCCCGCAGGTAGCAGAACATGGCCGCAGGCGAGCCGAAGCGCAGCGCGGAGACCGTGGCCGTGCGGGCGAATGGCTCGCACACGATCTCCCGCTGCTCCCGGCGTATCCTGCGGAAGAACGGGCACTTGACGTCGGCTTCGCTCCAATCCTGCGGCATTGCTGATCACTCCCCTGCTTTGACGCCCTGGATGCTCGGCGGCGCCGGTCTTTTGCTTGGCACGAAATGCCGCAGCCCGGTGGCGCTGTCCAGCACCAGCCCGCGGCGAAGGCGCTTGTCCTCCTCGGCCCTGTTGAAGCCGCACCAGCTGCATTCCTTCGGCCCGATCTCGAGGCAGCCCTTCTCCTGCCGGCACTGGTCCCGCAGCGCCGCCTTCATCCGCTCCTCGTCGTATGCCGTCATGTCAGCACCCCATCCTGGAGGCCAGGGCGTTGATGCGGCTCCAGATGCGCAGCGTCACCTCGCGGATGGCAAAGACCTCGTCGGCCATGCAGTCCGCCGGCGGCAGCGGAGGCATCTCCTCCTTCACCGGCCCGAACAGCACCTCGTTGATCCGTCCCAGCTCCGAAAGGCAGTCTCCCAGCCTCGCGCCCGTCTCGTGGACGACGGACAGGACCGTTTCAGCCAGCACCGGCTCCCTCGTCGGCTCCGGCGCGTTCACCGGGTGATAATTTGCCGTGTCCGCCGGATTGCGCTTGCCGTACACCGTGTCCTGCACCACTTCCCTCTTTCCGTTTCCGTCCACCAGGATCATGCTCTTGCCCTCCTTCGGCTTTTTCTTCGCGCCCCACCGGGCGTCCACTTCCTCGCCGTGTGCCTTCAGGATGCGGACGATCTCGTCCTTCCCGCAGGCGTTCAGCTCCGCCAGGACCTGCACCACGCTCCGCTTGTCCTTCGCCGTGCGGTACTCTTTGCAGATCTCCTCGTCCGTGTACTGCACCGCCTACACCTCCCGGACGCTGATCCCATGCACCCAGCGCATCAGTTTACGCTTGATGATGTACTCCGGGGTCTTGTAGCCCTTCGCGTCCTCGACCACCAGCTTGCCGTTCTGCAGGTAGGTGAAGTCGGCCACGTAATAGACGCCGCGCTCCTTCCCCTGCGCCGGGATGAGGTCGAAGCGCACCTGGCGCTGCAGCTGCTCGATGACGTGCGCCCGCTCCAGGATTTTCAGGTCCTGCCACCGGGCCGCCTCGTGCTTGCTGGCGAAGGTGATCCCGCCCACCGTGACCTTCTGGGCGTGGAACTTACTCTGCCGCATCGCCCGCCTCCTCCATCTTCGCGCCACAGTTGGGGCAGTAGTTTTCAACGCCGGGGTGTCCGCAAATCAGTCTCATGCCACAGCCTCCTTTCCCTCCAGCATCTCATACCCCTCGCGGATCAGCCGGCGCATCTCCGCGGTCTGCGGCTGGATCTGCTCGCAGTGATGCAGTCGCTCCAGGATCGTCTCCCGGCTGATATTACCTGACGTCGGAAACGCCCTGGCGATGCTGCGGTAGCTGTCCAGCCAGAAGCGCAGCCATGTCTCCGCCGTCCGGTCGGGTGGCGTCTCCTGCGGCTGCGGCATCAGCTCCCGCGGATCAGGGCAGTAGCGTCCCTTCGGCCCCTGGTACCACTCTTTAGCGGTCTCCAGGATCTCTGCGTAGTCAAAGTCCTCCAGTGCATCAAACCACGCGTCCTGAATCCTGGCGGTGTCTCCCCTGAGCTGCTTTGCCTGCGGGTACCACCGCAGGAGGGTGTTCAGCAGCTTGCCCGTTTCCCCTCTGGTCATCATGCCCTCCATTTTCCGCGGCGGCGGTGGCCTACGGTAGTCTTCCGTATACCGCCGTCTTCCGTAAGAGATATATATCTCTTTCTTATTCTTTTTCTTGTCCACGGAAACTCCGTGGAATTTCCATCGCTTAATTCTGTTTTCGCTCTCGGTCTTTCCGCATTTTTTCCGTGGATTTTCCGTTTATGTCGTACCAGTCGTGCAGGAAGAGATCTCCGCCGGGTCCGCACTCCATCAGCCCGCTCTCCAACAGAGCGTCCAGAAGCAGTACTGGGCGCTTTCTCCAGCCCATGATCATGGACAGCTCCTCCGTGGGGAGGGGACCGAGGTTTCCGTCCTCGATCCCTCCCATTTTGGCCCAGGCCCAGAGTCGGCAGAGCTTGCCCACCGTGGCGTCTGTATCCAGGTGCAGGATCTCCGCCAGCCGGAGGACCTTCTGGTTCGTATGCACCCTGCAATCCAACCAAAGGCACAGCCTCTGCTTCGCCATCCCTTATCCCTCCTGCACTTCCCCGGTGCTCTCGTCCACGCTGAAGTCCGCCACGTCAAGGACGCCGTCCGGGAGGGCGTCCTCCTCGGCCATCTGGGTGGCCAGCGCCTGCGCCTCCTGGTGCGTCTGGTAGTCGATGGACATGACGCCCCACTTGCCGATGAGCTGCCGGTAGACCGTCTTTCGGGCCATCGCGTCCCAGTCGTCGCGCCAGCCCTTCCCCATGTAATTGCCCTTGCGGAACTTCTTCTCGTGCTGCTCGATCTGCTTCTTGCTCATGTAGATGGTCTTCTCCGCCCCGTTGATCAGGCGGTAGTAGCCGATGTAGCCGACGATGGGCAGCTTCTCGCGGGCGTCCTCGTCCTCCACGAACTCGATCTCCGTCTCCTCTGTAAGACGGTTGTAGCTCTTCAGCTCACCCTCCCGGACGTCGGTCACGTTGATGACCTTGTAGGCGCCGGTGCGGTTGGCCAGCTGGTGCATCCCCTTCCAGCCCAGGATGAAGGTGGCCTCCGTCCGATACTGGCCGGTGCTTTTGCCGGCGTCGTCCTTCACGGAGTTGTTGAAGGGCACGATGTATGCGTAGCCCAGGTTCTGGTCGATGGGCAGGTCGAAGGCGGCAGCCTTCAGGCAGGACTGGATCACGGTCATGGGCGCCTCAAAGAACGCCTTCTGGAGCTGCGGCGTGCTGTTCACCAGGGTGACCATGCTGCTGATGAACTGGGGAGCGCGGCGGCCCAGCAGGTCGTCGAAGCGCCCGCGCAGCTTCTCGCCGTCCAGCATGGCGTTCATCAGCTGGTTGATGCTCTGCTTCGCCTGCTGCTGTTTCTGGATCTGCTGGCTGGCGGCGGTGCGCTGGATCAGGGTGTTCTTTCTTTCTTCCATCGTGGTATCTCCTCTCAGATTTCTTTGACCCGGAAGGTCCGGGTGGTTGTGATTTTGTAATAGGGGCTGAGATCCAGCTCCGGGTGATCCTTCTGCAGCACCGCCGTCACCAGGGACCGACGCTGCTGCGTCTTCCAGGTAACGCTCCAGGCGTCGCTGGCGGCTCTCTCAGCCGTTCCCATGTCCTGCTTGATGATATTCTCGATCTCGTCGATGCGGGCTGTGAGCGCGTCTCGCTGCGTCAGGAGGGCCTTGCGCTCGTCCAGCAGTCCGTCACGCCCGTAGAGCTGCACGGCAGCGTCCTCGGTGCTCTCCGGGTAGATGGTGCGCAGGGCCTCCGTAGAGGCCTCGGAGCCGTCCGGCGCCGGCGGGGTGTCAAGCTCGATGTACTGCTCCCAGAAAAGGTCCTCGGCGTTCATCAGCGCCCGGATCTCGTCCTCGTCACGTTCCAGGGTGTAGACGTGGAACTCCCGGCCCAGCACCAGCACCGCCAGATAGCAGCGCTCGTAGCCGGTCACGGCCAGATAATGGACGCACTGGCAATAGTAGCGCTCCGGGAACTCCACGCCGCGGAACTGCTTCAGGTCCAGGCTGCTGGTGGTCTTGCACTCCAGGAACGCGCTCTCGCCCGCCACCTTCCTGTCGATGTTGGCGTGAGCGAACGGCCAGTCGGTGTTGCGGATGATCGCGTTCACGCGGTGGACCTTCTTTCCGGTCTCCGCCTCAAAGCGGCTGGCCACGTACTCCTCCAAGTCGGTGCCCTGGCGCATGGCCTCGGTCTCCTCCTGCTCCGGCAGGCGCCCGGTCTTGTCCGCCCAGACGCTGTAGGGGCTGGCCCATTTGGAAAGGCCCAGGATCGCGGCGGCGTCGCTTCCGCCGATCCCCTTCCGCCGCTCCGACAGCCATTCCTGCCGGCTCATGCCTTTGGTAGATTTCGTGATGATCATCACGCGCTCCTTTCAGCGGTCCGGCAGCAGTCCCCGATGCAGTTGCCGCAAACCGGCTGCTTGTCGATCTCGTAGTAGTCGTCGCCGGCGTAGATGTCCTCGCCGCACCAAGCGCAGTGAAGGACCGGCTCCTCCTCGTCATACGCCGGGGGCTCCAGCGGAGCCTCCGGGATGACCAGCGGTCTGTACTGAGGGATCATTCCTGCAGCCTCCTCTCCAGCCGCTCCAGCTTCTGGATCTCCTCGTCGGCGTAGCCGCCGTAGATCAGCTCCAGCTGCCGCAGCATAATGCTGACGTCGGCCATCTCCTCGCGGATGTGCTGCCGCACCGGCTCGAGCTCCTGGTCGTACCACTCAAAGCCAGCAAGCGCCCGGCGATACTTGGCGATTGCTTGGATCAGCTCGCACATCTCCTCGATGGCTACGTCCGTCTGCAGGTCCGGCCCCCACTTGGAGATGGCCCCCTCCAGGATCCTGGCCTCCCGCTCGGCGGTCATGCCGTCCTCCTGCAGCGGCTCGTTTCCCTCCGCAGCCGGATTCTTGGAATACCTGTCCAAAATCTCCCGCAGCTCCGCTTTGACTCTTGTCAACTTTTCATCCATGTGATATACTCCCTTCAAATCAGTTTTCTTTTTTCCTTTGATCGTCGTGGGCGTTGGTAGCACCCACGGCGATCACTTTTTTCCCTGGCGGCGGATGTCCTTGCACGTGTTGCTCAGGTCCATCACCGGCCCGAAGAGCATGTCCCCGTTGGCGTTGATGATCTTCCGGATCTCGCTGCCCTCCGCCTTCAGCGTGTTTTCCAGGTTGGTCAGCATGCCGTTTGTCCTGCCGCCGGCACTGGCGCAGGCCTCGACGGCGTCCCGCGTCGCCCGGATCTCCCCGGTCAGAGCCTCCAGCGCCTCCAGGATCCGCACCAGCACCGTCGCCGTGTTGTCCGGCACCGGCGTTTCCGGCAGCGTCCCGGGCTGTACCGCGGGCACCAGCACCGGCTCCTGCTCCGGCTCCTCCAGGGTAAGTCCAAACTTGGCCGCCCCCCACTCAATGATGTTGCGCTGATACGGAAGGCAGCGCAGCTTGGCCGCATCCCCCGTCTTGGCCTTCTCGTAGACGCTGACGATCCTGCTGGCGGTCGAAACAGGGATCTGCAGGAAGTCGGCTATCTCCTGATGCTTCATGCCATAATCCCTGAGTGCGGCCACGCGGTCCATAATCTCCGGCGTGACCTTGATCTGTTCTCTCATGCTTCTATACCCCTTTCCCGCAGCCACTCGCGCTGCGCTTTTTCCTGTTTCAGCAGGGCCATCGCTCTGCTGTGCGTGCTGCGGAGCTGGTGAAGCACCGCGTCCACGTCGTCATCGCTGGGCCTGTAGTAGCCGCGCCCATCCTGCTGGTTGATGATGACCGCCCCGGCCTGCCGCATGTCCTCAATGGCCTTGCGGCCTCGCCGGTCTCCGGTCTCGCCGCCGCCGTAAAGCTCGCCCAGCATCGAGCGAGGCATTGTCCGCGGCCCCTCCGGGATCAGCGTCTCAGCCAGCTCCCGCAGCCGCTTGTCCTCCGGCCTCACCGGCTCATCATACAGCCTCGTCTGTTCGTTCACTTGGTTACCTCCCACCATTCAATTTGCTGTCCCTCATCTGTTTTTCTCAGCCGGTACCCCAGCCGCCTGTACTCGGCATAAACCGGAGCCCAGATGTACTCGCACTGCCGCCGCTCTGCCGGAAAATAGCAGGCCAGCATATCAAGATATTGTTGAAGCTGAATGTTGAACGGGCACCCTTTGCACCCTGTCCTGGCGAAGGAGAAGGGCGGGTAGTAAAGAGAGCAGAGCTTAATCGCACGAGTGCCTAAATACCAGTTCTCCCACTCTTTTGTGGCGACCGATAATGGATTAAACTTGTTCAATTTGCCTCTTGTTCTTGCGAACGCAATACATTTCGCTCTCTCCCTTCTTCCACCTTCCTCTTGCATGATGCCCGTGATCGCCCATTCTTTTCGATGTTCCATCTGCCACCTGAGTAAAGGTTCTTCCTTCAAGTAAAAACAGCAGTTGTCGCTGATTTTCAGGTCGTACTCTGGCTTAAATTGGTGGAGCAAACATTTCGGGCAAAGCCGGTCATTACGCAGCTTCTCTTTGGTCGCTCGCCTCGCGTAAACTGCAGTTGTAGGCGTAAATTTATACGCTCTTTGATACTCCGCAACTCTCTGTGAATGCCACTTGCTCTTGAACGGGTACCCTTCCTTTTCCAGCATCGGCTTAATCG
>Ga0310786_10006062_pt1 | contig 16222 bp, 9 predicted proteins | sample AusTroGonzalo_MG_FD_203881 | JGI IMG/M metagenome (GOLD analysis project Ga0310786, IMG submission 203881) | Bovine rumen microbial communities from tropical cattle in Woodstock, Queensland, Australia - Gonzalo_03 (v2) (version 2) | ecosystem: Host-associated > Mammals > Digestive system >... | reverse complement strand
TCCTCCAGAACTTCGAGGTGCTCAATCCTGAGCTGCGTATCGCGGAGATGGACGAGACGGCTGACTTCGAGATAGAGATCTCTATCAACAAGGGTCGCGGATATGTTCCCGGCGACGAGAACCACCGCCCCAATGATCCTATCGGAGTGCTCGCTATCGACTCTATCTATACGCCGATCCGCAACGTCAAGATGTCCATCGACCAGTATCGTGTCGAGCAGCGTACCGACTACGAGAAACTCTCGCTCGAGATCGAAACCGACGGCTCTATCTCCCCGAAGGAAGCACTGAAGGAAGCAGCGAAGATTCTTATCTTCCACTTCATGCTCTTCTCCGACGAGAAGATCGTTATCGAGGAAACGACGAAGATCACTACCACAGCCCTGGACGAGGAGCTCCTGCGTATGCGCCAGCTGCTTAACCAACGCCTCGAGGATATGGATCTCTCCGTTCGTGCACAGAACTGCCTGAATACCGCGGAAGTGGTAACTCTGGGCGACCTCGTTAAGTTCCACCGCGCTGACCTGCTGAAGTTCCGTAACTTCGGTAAGAAGTCGCTCAGCGAACTCGACGAACTGCTCGAACGCAACGGCCTCGCTTTCGGTATGGATATTAGTAAATACAGACTCAATGAATAATGCATCAGCCCGCGGCTGATCCACCATGGCATCAGCCATACATGGCTGATTTTAATCATCGTAAATTAAACAACAATGAGACACAATAAGAAATTCAACCACCTTGGCCGCAAAGCCAACCACCGCGCTGCTATGCTCAGCAACATGGCTTGCTCGCTGATTATGCACAAGCGTATTCACACCACGCTCGCTAAGGCTAAGGCATTGCGCATCTATGTTGAGCCGCTGCTCACACGCGCTAAAGAGGACACCCAGGCTAACCGCCGTCTCGTGTTCTCCGAACTCAAACAGAAAGCTGTCATCACAGAGCTCTTCCAGAACGTTGCCGAGAAGATCGCCAACCGTCCCGGTGGTTACACACGTATCCTCCGCACCGGTTTCCGTCTGGGCGACGCTGCTGAGATGTGTATCATCGAGCTCGTTGATTACAACGAGAACATGCTCAAGGACACCAAGAAAGCCGCCAAGAAATCGACCCGCCGTGCCGGCAAGAAAGCTGCCGCCCCCAAGGCCGAGGAGGCTCCCGCTCCTGCTGCCGAGGCTCCCGCAGCCGAACCCGCCGCAGAGTAAGTCCTGTATGACATCCAGTCAACAAACCAGCCGTAGCATTTGCTGCGGCTGGTTTTGTGTTTACGTTTTCCTCGTCACGTGTCGGACTCAGTACGGCAGTTCCCGCCGCCACTGCACCATTAGTTGCGCCTTTGGATAGCAACAAAAATCCCGCAAGTGTGAGCTTGCGGGATCTTCTGTTTTCAGTATTTGTTGAATACTTACTTGCGTCGAGAGCAGAATTCTCTCACTGCATGTTAGCAGTTATTACTCTGCGTCCTTAGCAGCCTCTTTCTTAGCGGCGGCTTTCTTAGCGGGAGCTTTCTTGGCAGGCTTAGCCTCAGCTTCGAGCGAAGCTTTGAGGTTAGCAAGCACGTCGATGTCACCGAGAGTAGTCTTCTCTACCTTCGGGAGCTCGGGAGCTGCCTCTTGCTTCTCTGCCTTAGCTTCCTTAGCGGGAGCTTCCTTGCGCTCCTCCCATGTGCGGAGGTGCGAAACGAGGATACGCTTAGCGTCGCGGTTGAACTCAAGGATCTTGACGTTAAGCTCGTCGCCAACGGCTACCGGGCTCTTGTCTTCCTTCTGGAGGTGACGGGTCGGGCAGAAGCCTTCTACGCCCTCATCCAGACGGATCGATGCACCCTTGTCAGTGATCTCGATAACCTTGCCAGTAACAATAGTGTCGATACCGAACTTAGCCTCGAGTTCCTCCCAAGGATTCTCCTCAAGCTGCTTGTGACCAAGCGAGAGACGACGGTTCTCCTTGTCGATGTCGAGAACGATAACCTCGATCTCTGCACCGATCTGCGTGAACTCGTTCGGGTGTTTGATCTTCTTCGTCCAGCTCAGGTCGCTGATGTGGATGAGACCTTCTACGCCCTCTTCCAGTTCAACGAATACGCCGAAGCCGGTGAAGTTGCGCACCTTAGCGAAGTGACGCGAACCAACAGCATACTTCGTCTCGATGGTCTCCCAAGGATCGGGTTTGAGTTGCTTGATACCGAGCGACATCTTACGATCAGCGCGGTCGAGCGTCAGGATAACGCACTCAACCTCCTGGCCGACTTTCAGGTAGTCATTAGCCGAACGCAGGTGCTGGCTCCAGCTCATCTCACTTACGTGAACGAGACCTTCAACGCCCTCAGCAACCTCAACGAATGCTCCGTAATCGGTCATGACAACAACCTTACCCTTGATCTTGTCGCCTACCTTCAGGTTAGCGTCGAGTGCATCCCAAGGATGCGGGGTGAGCTGCTTCAAGCCGAGAGCAATACGCTTCTTGTCCTCGTCGAAATCAAGGATAACGACGTTGATCTTCTGGTCGAGTTGAACGATCTCTTTCGGATCGCTAACGCGCCCCCAGCTCAGGTCGGTGATGTGGATCAGACCATCTACGCCGCCGAGGTCAATGAATACACCGTAGTTGGTGATGTTCTTAACCGTACCCTCGAGTACCTGACCTTTCTCCAGCTTGCCGACGATCTCTTTCTTCTGTGCTTCGAGCTCAGCCTCGATGAGAGCCTTGTGCGAAACAACAACATTGCGGAACTCAGGATTGATCTTAACAATCTTGAACTCCATGGTCTTGCCAACGAACTGGTCGTAGTCACGGATAGGACGGATGTCGATCTGGCTGCCCGGCAAGAATGCTTCCATGCCGAGTACATCAACGATCATGCCGCCTTTGGTACGGCACTTGATGTAACCTTGTACGATCTCTTCCTTCTCGCAAGCCTCGTTAACGCGATCCCAAGCCTGGGCAGCACGAGCCTCTTTGTGAGAAAGGATAAGCTGACCGTCGCGGTCTTCCTGACTCTGGATATACACCTCTACTTTGTCACCCGGCTTGAGGTCGGGGTTGTAGCGGAACTCGGAAGCGGAGATGAAACCGTTGCTCTTGAAGCCAACGTTTACTTCTACTTCACGTTTGTTAACTGAAACGACGGTACCTTCAACTACCTCGTTCTCTTTGATAGCGCTCAGGCTACCGTCATACTTCGCAATCTCGGCTTCGTTCTTTGCGCCTTTGACGTCTGCCTCGTACGCATCCCAGTCGAAATTGCCGAATACTTGATTCTCTGCCATAAAATTGGTAGATAGATGTGTTGCACATGCTATTGGATGATAGATGCCCAACACGTTAAATGGTTATACATTGCTGTGCAGTAATGCCTCGATGCATTACTCGCACGAAAAAAGCCCACAAAGTTACAAAATAGTTTTTGATTTTGCAAATTCTTACGCAATATTTCTGCGTTTTCCTTTGGAACGTAATGTCTGCTTTTCATTTCGTTCCGGGGACAGCGTCTGCACTTCTACATTTGCTTCGGCTATCTCCTTGCGTAACATCTGCTCGAATCGGGTGATGGAACGTGTCAGCGAGTACTGGTGTGCTGCGGCTGCGTAGCGTTTGCCCATGAGCTTGCGCTCGTTGGGGTGATCGAGCCAGTAGTCGATGGCTCGTGCGAGATCCTTCGGGTCGCCGGCACGGAACAGGCTCCTCTCGTCGAGTGCGAACTGCGGGGTTGCGCTTTCTGGCGAGTTGGCGATGACCGGCACGAGCCCCGTGGCAAACGCCTCGATACAACTGATCGCTTCGATCTCCATATCCGAGGCGTGGATGTACAGATCGGTGGTCAGCAGTTCTTGGATCAGTTCAGGACGCTGCCTGTAGATGAACAATGGGCGGCGTTTGAGTTTCCGTCCCAGACGTTCGTAGCGTTTGTACTCAGGCCCTCGACCGGCAAACACCAGCTGGATGCGGTCGGCATAGTGGCTGTACTGCATGGCATTGATGATCACGTCCTGGCGTTTCTCTTGGCTGAGGCGCCCGATCATCATGATCTTGAATACGCTGTGGTGTTCCGCTTCCCGCCGCAGGCTGTCGGAGTTCAGGAACTCATCGTGAATGCCGTTGGATATGATGTGCAGCTGTGCCGTGTAATCCCGTTTGCGCAGCTCGCCGGCAATGAACGCGCTCGGCGTGTGGATGTGACGCACGCGGTTATAGGTTGTGCTGCGGAAGATCTTGTATATCATGTTATTGATCCATTGCACTTTGCCTAACCCGAACGAAGAGGTGATGTTCTCCGGTTGGACGTGGAAGGCGGCTGTCACAGGCTTGCCGATCTCCGAGCAGTAGTTGATAACCGCGTTCGACAGGAAGAGCGGGGTATAGACGTGAACGATGTCCGCCCAGTCACATGCCTGCCGGATGATTGCTTTGTCGGCGTTCGCGTAATAGAAGTCGTGCTTCTCGCACATGAACTGAAATATAGGGAAGTGGAAGATCCCGGTGCAGAAATCGCGCTCGGAGTGCCACTCGCTGCCGGCATGGGGTTTGTCGCCGCATAAGATACGGACGTCGTGTCCGCGTTGGCGTAAGCCCTCGGCGTAACGCTGGGCAGAGATACTTGTTCCGTTGTTGGATGTGTAGAAGGTGTCAATTGTAAAAAGAATTTTCATATTATTACTGTCTGTTTATAAGTTGTTATATATATAAGTTGTTGTTATCCGTGTTCACAAAGCCGCTTGTGCCGGCTATGTGAGGAAAAGACGGTGCAAAAGTACTGCTTTTTTCGCAATTATGCAAGAGCCGTATTAGCGAGAGTAAACAAAAAGAAAAGTTCCGTCCACTTATATGATACAGCGTACTTCGTATCTTAATATCAGGCACAAAACAGGCATAAAAACAGATATAAAAGCCATAAAAACAGACACAAAAACACAAGCTCCGGTGAGCAGGGAGTCTGCATCACCGGAGTCCGTGGGTATGTATATATCAGGTTTGGGGTGTCTTACATCCTGTCAGGCATCTCGATGCCGAGTAGCGACATAGCGTGCTTGATGACCTTCGCTACCTCAGCGCTCAACAGGAGACGGAGATTACGCTTCTGCTCGTCGGCTTCGTTGAGGATCGAGTAGTCGTGGTAGAACGAGTTGAACTCCTGAGCCAGCGCGTAGGCGTAGTTACATAGCACCGCGGGGCTGAACTCGTCACCTGCCTGCTTCACCGCGTTCGGGTAATCCGTGAGGCGCTGAATCAGCGCGATCTCCTTCTCGTTGAGGGGCTGATTGGCGATTTGTGATTGCCGATTGGTGATTTGTGATTTGCGGAGGACGCTTTGTATACGCGCGTATGTATATTGTATAAAAGGCCCTGTGTTGCCGTTGAAGTCGATACTCTCTTCGGGGTTGAAGAGCATGTTCTTGCGCGGGTCAACCTTCAGGATGAAGTATTTGAGTGCACCGAGTCCCACGATGCGGGCAATCTCGTCTGCCTCTTCCTTTGTGATGTCGGGCAGGGTGTTGACCTTGTCCTTGCTGATCTGCTTGGCATCGTCAATCATCTGCGCCATCAGATCGTCGGCATCGACCACCGTTCCTTCGCGGCTCTTCATCTTGCCGTTGGGCAGCTCGACCATGCCGTAGGAGAAGTGCACGAGCTCCTTGCCAAACGGGAAGCCGAGTTTGTCAAGCAACAGGGACAGCACCTTGAAGTGGTACTCCTGTTCGTTGCCTACGACATACACCATCTTATCGATAGGGTAGTCTTGGTAACGGAGCTTGGCGGTACCGATATCCTGGGTCATATACACCGACGTGCCGTCCGAGCGGAGTAGGAGCTTCTCGTCCAAGCCGTCGCCTGTCAGGTCTGCCCATACCGATCCGTCCTCGCGGCGGTAGAACAAACCCTCGCTCAGTCCGCGCTCGACCTCTTTCTTGCCTTCGAGGTAGGTGTTCGACTCGTAGTAGATCTTGTCGAAGCTGACGCCCATTTGTTTGTATGTCTCGTCAAAGCCGGCATAGACCCACTCGTTCATCTTCGCCCACAGTGCGCGCACCTCTTTATCGCCCTGCTCCCACTTGAGCAGCATAGCTTGGGCTTCCTTCATCAGCGGCGCTTCGCGTTTGGCGTCGTCCTCGCTCATGCCGCCGGCCATCAGTTCGGCTACCTGCTTGCGGTACTCCTTGTCGAAGCGTACGTAGTAGTCGCCGATGAGGTGATCGCCTTTCTTGCCGGAGGACTCGGGTGTCTCGCCGTTGCCGAACTTCAGCCACGCGAGCATCGACTTGCAGATGTGTATGCCGCGGTCGTTGACGATGTTCGTCTTCACGACCTTCCAGCCGTTGGCTTCCTGGATGCGGGCAATGCTGGCACCAAGCAGGTTATTACGTACGTGCCCGAGGTGCAGGGGTTTGTTGGTGTTCGGCGAAGAATATTCCACCATCATGAGCTGATTGCGGTCAGCCTGCTCGCCGTATTGCGAGTTGGCTGCGATGGCTTCGAGTTGCTCAATCCAGAATGCGTCGGCGATGCTCATGTTCAGGAAACCCTGCACGGCGTTGTACTTGGCGATGATACTTTGGCTGTTGGCCATTAGCCATTGACCGATCTCGTCGGATACCATAGCAGGGGCTTTGCGTGCGAGTTTGATGAAGGGGAACACCACGAGGGTGATGTTACCTTCAAACTCCGGGCGGGTCTTCTGCAGTTGTATCTGATTGTCTTGTGCGTCAATGCCGTACAACGCTTTGACTGCGGCTTTGACGTGTTGTTTGAGTGTTTCTTCCAGTGTCATATTATATTGCTTTACATTTTTCCTTTAGCCATTCTGCCTCGTCGGGGTTGAGTAGGGGACTGACGCGGCGATAGACCTCGGCGTGGTAGTCGTTGATCCACTGACGTTCTTGTGGCGTGAGCAGCTCGAAGTCGATGAGCGTGGTGTCGTAGGGGAACAAGGTCAGCGTCTCCCAGGTCAGCCACTCATCCTCGGTGGTGGCCTCAGGAGTGCTCTCCACCGGCGTGACGGCTACGAGATTCTCGGTGCGGATGCCCCACTTGCCGGTGCGGTAGATGCCGGGTTCATCGGAGCACACCTGCCCGGGCTCGAGTACTGTCGGGTTCATGTCCGTGCGGATGTTCTGCGGTCCCTCGTGGCAACTGAGGAAATGTCCCACGCCATGACCTGTGCCGTGACCGTAGGTTATACCTGCCTGCCACATGTACTGCTTGGCGAGTGCGTCGAGCTGGTTACCCCGTGTGCCTCGCGGCCAGCGGATGTGACCGAGCATCAGGTGTCCCTTGAGCACGTAGGTATAGTCGCGTTTGGCTTGTGCAGGTATCTCTCCGCCCAGCCAGACGGTGCGGGTGATGTCCGTCGTGCCGTCGAGGTACTGTCCGCCCGAGTCGAGCAGCAGCATGTCTTGCGGATACACGAAGTCCGCTGTCTCCTTTGTGGCAGCATAATGAACGATAGCGCCGTTACCGCGGTAACCGGCTATCGTGCCGAAGCTCTCTTCGACGAAACGTTTGCCCATGAGCCGGAACTCGCGTAGTTGCTCCATCAGATCCCACTCGGTGAGTTTGCTATCTGCCATCTTCGCGCGCGTGTCGTCGCTCTCGAGCCAGCGGAAGAACCGCGTCAGGGCGACAGCGTCTTGCTCCATCGCGCGGCGTATGCCGGCAAGCTCGATGTCGTTCTTGTGGGATTTAGCGACCAAGATCGGCGACTTGCAGTTGACTTTCTTTGCCTCATCGCTGATGGCTTCGTATAGTGCCTCGTTGACTTTCGCTCCGTCGTAGAGGATCGTGCCGCTGAGGTAACGCAGGTAACTGAAAACCTCTTCGTAGCCGCGGAACTCCACGCCGTTGGCGGAGAGGTACGCTGTTACTTCGCGGGTGATCTTCTCCGGCAGCACGAACAGTGTGCACTTCTGTTGCTCCACAACGAGGTAACTGATCACCACGGGGTTGTATTCGACATCATTGCCGCGGATGTTCAGCAGCCAGGCTATCTCGTCGAGGGCAGAGACGACCATCGCGTCAGCGTGTTTCTCGGTCATCTTCGTGCGGATACGTGCGAGTTTGCTTTGCAGGCTCTCGCCGGCGTAACGGGTGTCAAACTCATAGAACGATGCTGTGGGTATAGCCGGACGACCGTCTGTCCAGAGCGGGCGGATCAGGTCAACGGACTTGAGACCGATACCGGCTTCGCTGAGCTTGTCGCTCAGTTTCTTGTAGCTGTCCACGCTCCACATCTCGGGGTTGACGCCGACGGTGATTTGTGATTTATAATTGTCGATGAGCCAGTCCTCGATCTTCGGGCAATCGATATCCGACTCGCGCATCAGGCTGACGGTTGTGCCCTCGAGCTGTATGCCTGCTTGCAGGTAGTAGCGGCTGTCAGTCCAGAGCAGCGCCTTGTCGAGCGTGACGAGGGCGGTGCCTGCTTCGCCTGTGAACGACGTGAGCCAGCAGACCTCTGTCCAGTGGCTCGCCATATATTCCGATGCGTGGGGATCGGTGCTCGGCACGATGTATGCCGCCAGTCCCTCGCGTTGCATTAGTTCGCGTAATGCGGTTAGTTTGTCTTGTACTGTCATGGTATTATGCTTTGAATGCTTTGAAGCTCATGTCGAGCGATTTGTAGGAGTGGGTGAGTGCACCAACGCTAACGAAATCCACGCCTGTGAGGGCGTAGTCGCGCAGGGTGTCAATGGTTATGCCGCCGGAGCTCTCGATCTCCATCTTCCTGTGCGATTGCTCCCACTCGCGGATGGTCTTCACCGCCTCGACGGTGTGCTCTGGCGTGTAGTTGTCGAGCATGATGCGGTCGGGTATGCAGGTGTCGAGCGCCTCTTGCAGCTCAGCATCATTGCGCACCTCGATCTCGATCTTCAGGTTCTTGCCTTTGGCTTTGCAGTAGTCGCGAGCGCGGGTCAGCGCGGCGGTGATGCCTCCGGCGAAGTCCACGTGGTTGTCCTTGAGTAGGATCATATCGAACAGCCCGATGCGGTGGTTCATACCGCCGCCAAGGGCTACGGCTTCTTTCTCCAGATAACGCAATCCGGGAGTCGTCTTACGCGTGTCGAGCACGTGGCACTGGGTATCGGCAATCAGACTCTGGTAACGGTGCGCCGTGGTGGCTACGCCGGACATCCGCTGCATGACATTGAGCATCGTGCGCTCGATCTGCAGCAGACTGAGCTCCTTGCCATATACGCGGAAGGCGATGTCGCCTTTCTTCACGTGATCGCCGTCGTGCAAGAACTGCTCGAACCGGCACGTGGGGTCGAAGTAGTTGATGATCTCCTTAGCTACCTCCACGCCGGCGAGGATACCCTCCTCCTTGATGATCAGCTGTTGGCAGCCCTCGGTGTCAGCGGGGATACAACTGAGCGAGGTGTGGTCACCGTCGCGTATATCTTCGTCAAACCAGATAGCGATAAGCTTACGCAGTCTTTCTTTTTCCATAGGGGATATAATTTATTAGTGTTGATTACTTGTTATACTCTTCGAACTTACGTTGTGCCGATAGGTAGGTGATCCGTGCGTCGGTGTAGGCGTTCTCGGCCTGCATGAGCAGTGCTTCGGACTCCATCAGTTCGGTCATCGTGCCCACGCCTGCCTCGTAGTTCATGAGCGATATGCGGTAGTTGTCTTGCGCCAGCACGCAGCTGGAGCGGTGCTGCTCCATGAGCTTGAGCGCTTCGATGAGCTGGTCGTATATCTGGCGGTTCTGCAGGCTCATCTTCTCGCCCAGATCCTGTTGCATGAGTTCCGCCTGCTGAATCTTCAGATCATGCTGGCGGAGTTTGTGGGCAGTCTCGCCCCATCCGGTGAGCGGTATCGACAGGCTCATGAAGGCGATGGCGTTCCATCGGTGCTGGTTGAAGAAGTTGTTGTACCCGCCCGTGATGCCTATGCCGAGGTGTGGCAGCGTCTCGCCGAGTGTGAGGCGCCGGTTGAGTTGGTTGTAGCGGATGTTCATCTCGAGCAGTTGCATCTCCGGTCGCTGACTGACGCGGATCGTGTCGGGCTGTTCGGACAGGGTGGTCACCGGTTGTTCGGGCAGCGGCTCGAGCAGCAGCTCGTGGTCGTAGGACTGACCGATCATATGACACAGCAGCCGCGAGGCAAGCTGGATGCCGTTCTCGAGTTGCAGGGATTTGGTTTGCAGCTCGTTCTGCTTGAGTTGCACCCTGAGCAGATCGTTGCTGGTCGCCAAGCCGTGGTTGTACGCCACCTCGGCTACGCCCTGAATGGTATCGAGCAGGCTGACGACTTTCGCCACGGTCTGACGTTTGCTCATCAGTCCGGCAATCATCCAGTAGGTGTCCGCCACCTCTTGGAGCACGTCGCGCTCGCTGACCTGTTGTTTGAGTCGCGAAGCGTCGATGCCGAGTTTGGCGAGCTGGTTAGCCGTGACGATCTGTCCGCCCCAATAGACGGGTTGCACAGCCTGCGCGCTGGCAGTCACGCCCCAACGCACCATCTTGATGCTCGAATCAACGGAATCGCCGCTTAACTCTCTGACAATATTGGATACATCGGAGAGGAAGGTGCCCAGACCGCCACCCATCTCCAGGTTAGAGACATCAATATCGACGATTGGATTCACCGCGCCAAAGGCGAAGCCCTGGAGTGACACTTGCGGGAAGTACTTCCACAGCATCTGTTTCTTCAACTCTTGCGACATCGCCACTTCCAGCGCAGCAGAGCGGATCGTGCAGTTATGCTGCCGTGCGCTGCTCAGACAGGAGTCAAGCGTCAGTACTTGCGCCTGCGCCTTCAAAGGTGAATGCTGAAAACTGAAAGCTGAAAGGAGCAGAACTATTATCAGAATACGACTATTTCTCATATTTGCGAGTGGATTTTTCGAACAGTTTCCAATATGCAACCGGCAGTATCGTCACCACCATCGGCATGGTGATGATTGCTCCGAAGCAGATAACTACGCCCATCGGCATCCACAGGTCTGTTGCCGCCAGGATCATCGGCACGACGCCGAGTGCGGTGGTGGCTGTGGTGAGGAAGATCGGTCGCATCCTTCGTTGACCTGCCAGATACGCCGCCTCACGTGCTGTTATATGCTCAGTCGTGACGAGGAAATCGGCGTACTCGTACATGATGATTGCGTTACGCACGATGATGCCGATCAGGGATATCACACCAAGGATAGCGGTGATCGAGAAGTCCAGACCGAACATCCACAGTCCGAACGCTGCGCCGAACAGACAGAGCAGACTCGAACTCAGCGAGAGGAACGCGATGTTCAGTTTCTTGAAGTGATAGACGAGCAGCACGAGCAGCACGAGCAGTGCAGCCAGTACGGACAGCACCAGTCCGGGCACTGTCTCGAGCGTCTGCTCCATCGCTCCGCCGTAGGTGATACGCACGCCGTCGGGCAGCTTCTTCTCCAACTCATAGACGTAGCGGAAGATAGGTTTCATTGCCCCTATGGCAGCTACGTTGCCGCGGGTGTCGGCTGCTACGGTGATCGTACGGATACTGTTACGCCGCTTGATCTGTGCATGATGGAAGTCCGGCTCGATCTCCGCCACTTGCCGTAGCGGTACCCACACGCCGGGCAGCAGAGTGGGAACCATCAGGTTACCTATATCCGAGTAGTCGAGCGAGTCAGCGCCTTCGGTATAGAGTACGACAGGTGTCTTGTAGCCGTCGTTCCAGATAGCCGTCATCTTCCGTCCGCGCAGCACGCCGTTCAGGTACAGCGATAGCGTGGCTTGCGTAACGCCCAAGCGGCTGGCTTCGTCGTCCTTCAGTCGGAGACGGATCGTCTGTACCGTCTCGTCGTAATCCGAGTGTACCCACGCGAGATCCGGCAACCCTGCCATGAACGCTTTGAGCGAGTCGGCTATCACCTCCAGCTCACCGAAGTCCGAGCCTTGGACATTGATCTCAACAGGGTTAGCCACCGACTGGTAATCCAATCGTTTGAACCGGCAGAACGCGTTCGGGAACGCATCTTCGTACAGCGGCTGGTACTGCTCAACGACAGCCACGGTGGCGTCCGAGGAGACGGTGTTCACGATGAACTGTGCGTAGTTCTCGCCGCCGATCTGCGGAGCGTAGGTGGCGTGGAAGCGCGGGCTGGATGTCCCGACGAACGCTGTGATACTCTCCACCCGATCGTCAGCTGTGAGCACCGCGGCGAGGCTGTCCACCACGGCTTGCGTCTGGTCGAGCGACGAGCCCTCGGTGAGGTGGATCTCCACAGCAAAGCTGTCACGGTTAGCCTTAGGCATCAGCTGGATGTTGAGGTTGATAAGGATATACGCGCCAACGAGCACGGAAGCCAAACCTAACGTTATCGTCGCCCACGGGTGACGGAAGCACAGGTCGAGCAACTTCTGGTAGCCGTTCTGCAACGCGGCGAAGAACCTGTTCTGTATGCGCTCGATGACGGACGGCTTGGCGCCGGCAGGCTTGGGGCGAATGAAGCTCGCTGCCATATACGGGATGATCCATATGGCGTACAATATACTGCACGACAGGGCGATGAAGATTGCCCACGGGAAGAGTTTGATGAAGTCCGCCAAGGGACCTGTCATCAGTCCGAGCATCGGGAAGAACATACCCGATATCGACGTTGTGGCGATGAGCATCGGCACGAACAGATCGTGCGTCGAGACCGCTGCCGAGTACCAGCGTGAGTGCCCTTTCTCCAGCAGCTCGCTGTAGCCGTCGATGACGATCACCGAGTCGTCAACCACCATTCCCAGCACTACTATCAGTGCCGCCAGAGTAACGGTGTTCAGCTCGATGCCCGCCAGGTACATGATACCTAAGGTGATGGCGATACATATAGGCAGACCTGTCGAGCTGACCAGCGCGGTGCGGATCGGGAACAGTACCAGCATCACGGCTATCACGATCAGCACGGAGATAACCAGGTCTTTCAGGAACGATTTGACGCTTTCATCCACCACGCGGGGCTGGTCGGTGACCTTATGGATCTGTACGTCCGGCGGCAGGGTGGATGCTATCTGCTGCAGGGCTTCATCGACCTTCTCGCCAAAGGCGACGATGTTGTTGTCGGGCTGCATGGTGATGTTCAGCAGCAGACATTGTCCTTTACCCCGCTTGTCATAGTGTTCGATGTATTGCTTGGGTTCCTCAAACCGCCGCTCGATAGACGCTACATCCTTCAGGCGGATCGTCTGATTGGTGAGCGGGTCGAAGAAGACGATCTGTTCGCCCACCTCGTACTCTGTCTGATAGGGTACATCCACGTGTATCAGTGCCGCACCGGCATCGTTGGCGATCTCACCGGTTATCGTGCGGAAGCCCTGCGTGGCGAGGCGCGCGAGGATGATGTTCTGGTCAATGCCGTACTTGGTGAGGCGTTCTACATCCAGCGTGATGGCTATCTCCTCATGTTGTTGCCCGAGCAGTTTGATACTGCCCATCTCACGTATCTCGCGCAAGCGGTCGGCAACTAACTTGCCGTAATCCTCCATCTCGTGCGGTGAGCGTTCGTCACTCTCGAGAGCCAACAATATACTGCTCGTGTTGCCGAAGTCATCGATCACCACCACTGCCAGCAGTCCCGTAGGCAGTTGTACCTGCTTGAGCAGGCTCAGGCCGCCGCGAACCTTCGCCCAGGCTTCGTTGGCGTTATCTACCTCGGGAGTCAGGGCTGCAAACACGTAGCATATACCATCCTTGCTCAGACTGTACGTCTTGCGTTTGTCTATCTCAGGGAAGGTAAACAGATATTGCTCAAGTGGCTTAGCCACCTGCTCCTCCACCTCTTGCGCCGTGGCACCCGGATAGACGCCCACAACCAGTCCCAGACGGATCGTCACTTGCGGGAACTCATCCTTGTTCATCCTTCCCAAGGCAAAGATGCCAAACACCACCAGCACAGCCACCACCGCGTAGATGATCTTGCTGCTGCGCATTGCGGCTTCTATATGATTTCTCTCAGCCATACTAACTTTTTAACGTTTTCTCGCAAGAGAAAACCATTTTAACTATTTAACGTTCACGCAGTGAACCATTTTAACTATTTAGCAAAGCTAACCGTTGCTCCTTTGTACATCTTCTGGTAGCCTTTGGCTATCACTGTGTCGCCCAGCTCTATACCCTCGCTGATCAGCACGCCGTTCTCGACGAAGGCACCGATCTTCACCATCTGCCGCTCGGCGTGTCCGCCACGCAGCAGCCAGACGCTGTGACCGCGTTGCTGCGTCTGGATGCAGCCCGCGCTGATGATGAATCCGTTATGCTCGCGCTGCTTGATGATCGCACGGCAGACCATTCCCGGCAGCAGATCACGTGCTGCCTCTTGGGAGGTGATATCCGCCTTCACGCGATAGGTGTGGGCTACGTGGGTGGAACTCAGCGCTTTCTCGCTTATCTTTGCCTCATAGTGATGACCCAAGGCGGGCATACTCACCGTGATAGCCTGACCGATCTGCAGTGCTCCGATCTCGCTCTCCGGCACCGTGAACTCCACGCTGTATGCTGACAGATCCATCAGCTGACCGATGGGCTGGTTGATGCTTACGTGTTGACCGACCTCTACATTACGCATCGACACGATGCCGTCTTGCGAGGCGCGCAGCGAGCAGTCTTCGAAGCGTTTGCGCGATGAGATAAGCATCGAACGGGCTTTCCCCAGGTTCGTCTCCATCTCCACCCACTTGACATCGCTGATGCCGCCTTTCTCGTGCAGCGGCTGCAAACGGCCATAGGCGTCTTTTGCCTGCGCGTACATCGCTTCGGCGCTCTCCAGCAGCGATCGGGCTTGGGTGCTGTCCACGCTGGCTATGAGCTGACCGGCTTTGACACGCTCGCCGCTCTTGACGTAGATGCCCGTGATCTGACCGCCCCACGGGAACACCAACGCGATGTCCGTCTGCGGCTTAATGACGCCGACATATGTATCTTCGACCAGCCTGTTGCTTTCGCCCACAACCTCAATCTCCACAGGCAGAGGTTTGTCCGTCAGATAACTGTACTTGGATTTCTTCGTGCAACCGGTTAGAGCCATCAGCCCCGCCAGCAGCAAAATAACGATATTCTGTTTCATGTGTTTTGATAAATCTTTGCGCCTGCAAAGATACAAAAATATTTTGATATTTGCAAACTTTCGCGCAGAAAAAATAGAGTATAGTTACATTTTTCTCAAAAAAAAGAAACGACAGACTGCCGTTTCTTTTGATTAAGTGCTATCTCTTGATGACGGATTACATCATGCCGCCCATGCCGGGGTTGGGCATAGCGGGAGCGGGGTGCTCCTCTTTCTTATCGACGATCACGCACTCCGTGGTGAGGAACATGCCTGCTATCGATGCAGCGTTCTCGAGGGCTACGCGGGCAACCTTGGCGGGATCGACCACACCGGCAGCGAGCAGGTTCTCGTACACATCCTTACGGGCGTTATAGCCGAAGTCAGCCTTGCCGCTACGTACCTTATCGACAACCACTGCACCTTCCTTACCGGCGTTATGCACGATCTGGCGCAGCGGCTCTTCGATAGCGCGGCGGACGATCTCAATACCGGTCTGCTCGTCCTCGTTCTCGCCCTTGATACCTGCGAGAGCTTCCTGAGCGCGGATGTATGCTACGCCGCCGCCCGGAACGATACCTTCCTCGATAGCAGCACGTGTGGCGCTGAGAGCATCGTCCACGCGGTCTTTCTTCTCCTTCATCTCCACCTCGCTGGCTGCACCGATGTTAAGCTGTGCTACGCCGCCGGCAAGTTTGGCGAGACGCTCCTGGAGTTTCTCCTTGTCGTACGAGGACTTCGTGGCAGCTATCTGCGCCTTGATCTGTGCTACGCGCTGTGCGATAGCGTCCTTGTCACCTGCGCCGTTGACGATGGTGGTGTTCTCCTTGCTGACGGTGATACTCTCGGCTGTACCGAGCATCTCGATGGTGGCTTGGTCGAGCTTGATACCTTTCTCCTCGCTGATGACAACGCCGCCGGTGAGGGTAGCGATGTCCTCGAGCATCTCTTTGCGGCGGTCGCCAAAGCCCGGCGCCTTGACAGCGCAGATCTTCAGCTGTGCACGCAGACGGTTGACAACCAGCGTGGTGAGCGCCTCGCTATCGACATCCTCTGCGATGATCAGCAGCGGACGACCGCTTTGTACTGCCGGCTCGAGAACAGGAAGCAGTTCCTTGAGGTTGGATATTTTTTTGTCGTGGATCAAGATGTAAGGCTTGTCCATTTCTACTTCCATGGTCTCGGTGTTCGTTACGAAGTACGGGCTGATAT
>Ga0310786_10006059_pt1 | contig 16224 bp, 36 predicted proteins | sample AusTroGonzalo_MG_FD_203881 | JGI IMG/M metagenome (GOLD analysis project Ga0310786, IMG submission 203881) | Bovine rumen microbial communities from tropical cattle in Woodstock, Queensland, Australia - Gonzalo_03 (v2) (version 2) | ecosystem: Host-associated > Mammals > Digestive system >... | reverse complement strand
TTGTAAGACTGAATTACCTGAATCATTTATGTGTTCAAGGTATGCAAGTAACAAGAATATATTCGTAAGAGAGAACGGTAAAGAACATAAGTCTATGGCTGAAGTCTTAGATCGTTTGATAGCTGACAATGTAATACCTAAGGTAAACTGTGTAGAACATTATAATGATAAGATTCCTTTGATAGAAGATGATTCAATCTTAATCTTATCAGGCAACGATTACAATACATCAGGAGATTTGAATTATCGTGATTTTCATTTACATGCTGATTACTTCAAAGACTTACCTGAATGTATGGTTGTAGCAGAAAAGAATGAAAGCTATCAACATGGTGACTATGATTACTTTCAATACTTAGTCCTGTGGGGTGATAGTAAAACAACTTATGAAATGATGGGAGCTTCAGCTTTCTTCAAACTCGTAACAAAAAAATAAAGGAGTGAAAAATGAAAATACAAGAAATCAAAGATATATTACTTCAAAACTACTCATGTATATCTGAAAACAATATCTTGCTTGGTAAACATCTAACAGATATAGCTAGAGTTTGTTTCAATAATTACTTACGCAGAAATGGTAGAGATAGATATGGTAGTTTAGCTGATAAAGGTATGTTAGGTTTCAATGTATACTGTGAAGATCCAAACATGCAACTCTTACCTGAAGTTGAAAAGGTTACACAATGGTTGGAACAGAATGAAGGTGTAGAATTCTATTGGATTGAATGTAATGGACACAGTATATTTGGGGAACATGAGAGAACATTGTTTATGCCTGAGGATTTAAAAATCAAGTCTGAAGCTAATGATTGGCATGATAGATATAATAATAACAAATGGCATCAGTGTTGTCGTGTATGGCTGAGCGGAAATCTTAGCGACCTTATTGAGGATGGAGTCTTGACAAAAAGTGAAGCCATGAAACTTATAAAGAAAGAATTAGAACAATAAGGGGGCAAACATGAATGCAATTGAAGAACACATACAAAAACTTCACGACCTAGATTATAGTCCAGTTGATATTGAAAGAACGATATTATATACATTACATAACTGTCTTATGGAATTGATAGAAAAAGAATACATAACAATAGTATTTGATAGTCCAGCTGGAGCAGATAGTGAACCTAGATTAACTGCAAAAGGCTATATCGCAAAATGGTATGGCCCACAAGGTTGTAGAGGTATTACTTATGTATACATACCAAAGAAAGATAAATATTTCAAAATGGAACGTTTCGAAATCTTGCTTGATGAATTAGATCTTCGAGACGGTGGAACTCACATTGTTGTAAAATAAGGAGGTAAATATGAAAATTTATGGAGTAACTAGATGGTATAGCCAACCACAAGAAAATGATAAATGTAGCTTTGCGAATATGAGACAGTGGGATTATGTCGGGCCATATTATGATAAAGCTATGAGTGTATATAAACAATTAGCTAAATGGAATAGTGCTACACAGTTTATAAGCTTTGACGCTACAAACATCAAAGATATGACAGCAGATACTACAGTAAAAGAATCTGCAGACTTGGTCAAATTAGCTTGTAAGTATCACGATGTCATCAGAGGTCTTGGAGATGTCCGCAGTGATTTCGTCAAAGATGGCAAGATCACTATAGTATTACAGAAAGACTACTACTATGAATTCATGGAAGGTAGAGATAGACCTGTAATAAATAGATATACAGTTATGAAAGAGACTTATTTTGAAGCCTTGAAATGCGTAACTGATAAATGGATTGCAGATAATAACATCACAGTACCTTTCAAAGTAAATTGCGATGGGAAAACTATCTGTAAATATAACCAAAAATAAAGGAGTAAAACATGAATTGGTTAGAAATAATCAAGAATGCATACAATAAATCACAAAGATTAAGTATTGTATACAAAGATAAAACCATGAACGATGTACAAGTTGTATCCTACACAGAGAACATGGTTAGATTCTTGAGAGGTCGTAAGTTTCTTGATATCAAACCTGAGGAATTTATAATCAAGAAAGACTTTTCAGAACCTTTCTATAGAGATATGTACTGTAAGTCCCAGGTAGATATGACTTGGGAACAGTTACAGTCTTATATAGAAAGAGCCTTCAACTGTAATGAATGTGATTATGAACAGATAGGAAATAAGTATGGTTCATCATCTGCCAAGAAAATATATGTAACAGTAAAAGGAATGGAACTTACTGCAGCCATGACCTATGGAACTGTTACAGGTGTCAAATTTCCAGATGGTACAATAGTAGATCAGAAATACTCAGTTACATCATCTCAATGGCAAAACAGAATCTTATAAAGGAGGTTACTATGTCATATAAAAACTATATTACAGACTTATTGAAAACCAAAGAATATATGAAATTAAATTGGTTTGTAATAAATAACTGTAAGGAAATAATAGATGGTAAAGTCAAGATTACTAAAGCAGCAGCTAAACATCTTGAGGATAGAACAATCGTAGACTTAGGTTGTAAATGTAAAGAAGTCTTATCTATGATCCCTGAATATCCATCAACAGACTTTAGAGCTTTGTTGGTAGATTGGTTATTGGATTGTAAGTTGGACAGAGAATACAAGAAACCATCTATGAAACAATTCCAGAATATATGGAGTCATTGTATCTCAGGTGATTGTGCTATGCAATGTATCTTACTGATGGAACAAGTAGGCATAACCAAAGATGAATATATCAAGTCCTATAATAAATTACATCCTTCTAGTTGGCTTGGTATGTTTAGAATGTTATCTGGTAGTCCTTTACGTCCAACAGATACAGAACTTAGAAAGATGAACAAAAGATATAAAGACATAATGATAACTCAATTAGTGTCTAAGTTTACTGATGAAGAAGCAAAGACAATATTGAATCATCCAGGAAATAATTCAGACTTGGATCAAAAACGTTACATCAAAAAACATATAAAGAAGTTTAATAATAATGTAATGTTGTATGGCTTATTGAAGTTCCAAGAAGATTTCAATAGACGCTATGCTATAGATCCTATGTGTTATGAAATGGTTGATAGATTGAGAAATGCAGGCCAACCAGCTTTAGCTACAATCATCAAAGGGTTATATCCTAATACTGATTGGTATGAAGGCAGTATCAAATTAGCCGATAAAGATGAGGATTTAGAAACAGCTTTGGCTTTGCTTCCAGATGATCAAAAAATAAAAATGATCTATAAGTACTTAGGAATAACAGAAGAAGACGTGCAGAACTGGAATTTTAAATAACTTACATTAGATCCCTACCGCATATCTGGTTGTAGGTTGATCTCCTTTTACCTGCACTCTTATGTTTGTTGCTCGTTTCTGTCTATCTTCATGGGTGGTAGAAAGTAAGATAGACGTAATCAAATAAACCTAAAGGAGTAAAATATGATTACAACAAAAACTTTATTAGAAAACTCAAGAAACTTCGGAAACAATGGAGCAAATATCAGAATTGAATTTGACCCACCTGCTTATGACGTATCCCAAAAGAAGTTGACCTTCAAGGGTATGGCAGATAGTAGTGACCCGAAGAAAAAGTATAATGTTCATATCGCTTTCTTTGATATAGATATGACTTATGAAGACTTCTTATCAGGCAACTGGAATCTTACAAAGGAAATCTTATTGGATAAACCTTTGAAAGTAGATTGTAAATGTAAAGCATATGAAATGAGTGGATGCCTCAAAGGTAATTTACAACATGATTGTGCCTTATATACTCACGCAGAATTTACACACTACGAAAAGAAAACTGATAGACCTGAAAAGAATCCAGAGAATATACCAATGGGATGTAAACATATCTATTCAGCGATCGAACAAATCCTTAGCGAAATAGATAATATAAAACAACCATCGGAAAACCTAAACTAAAGGAGACTAATATGACCTTGAACGAATACTTAGAATCTAAATATCAAGGAGTAAATATAAATCCTCTTCCAGATAAAAATAAGAAGATGACATTTAATTATATCATGGAAGAAATCAAAAAAGGTGGTGAGTTTGGTAGTCATGTAATATGTATCTGTGGAAAATCAGAAGCAGACCCATTAGATATATTTCAGAAGTTGGAGGCTGATGAGAGAATACAGATATTTAGTCTTCGTCCAATATATACTTTCGAAGGCGAACATAAATACGATATCAAATTCATCACAGATAATAAAGATCTAGAAACAGCCTGCGAATTGATTGACAATGATTCAAAGGTATTAGAAGAACTTATCAAATAAAGGAGTTGAATATGACAATCAAAGAATATCTAAAGCAAAGATATAGAAATGAAAAATTAATATATCCTTTCTTAGACTCACACGAAAATAAGTTTGTCTTTGCATATGTTATGAATGACCTGAGAGAAACTGAATATAAAAAGAATGTGTTTAGTTTTGAATGCACTACTAATATGAAAGTCATGGATGTATATGATAAACTAAAACAAAGTGACAAGATCGAATTGTTATGTATGGCTACTATGACTAATCAAAATAAGATGTCGATAGAGCTATTTATAACCGATGAAGACTTACTCACAGCTTGCCAACTTATAGGTGACTCAAATAAAGTCCTTGAATTATTACTAAAATAAAGGAGGTAACAATGCCAAACTGGACAGAGAACATATTACATTTGAAGAAGAAACATTGGGATAAATTTAAAGAAGTAGCCTTAGATGATGAAGGTGAAATAGATTTTGAAAAACTTATTCCTCATCCATTAGAAGTCGAGATAGATATTTTCTATAATAATATTCTTACTAATCCTATACTTGAACGTGATGACGCTAAAGATTATGAAGAGTTTTCTGAAAAATGGTTTGAAGATAGAAAAGGTGAATCAGTTAGATTATCTCATGTCTTCAAAGAATTAGGTATGGGAGATCAAGGCTGGTATGATTGGCAATGCACTAACTGGGGAACTAAATGGAATGCTGATACAATGTCAATACCACGTAAGGCTGAAAGAGAATCCCTTGATGATGAAGATTATTTAGAAGTAGTATTCAATACAGCTTGGTCAGATCCACAGCCTTGGTTTGAAAAGCTTTCTGAAATCATTCCTTTTGAAGTTGAATGCATTGAAGAAGGAGGATTCTTCCATCTAAATTGTGAATCTGATGGAAAAGGTAACTTTACTATAGATGATGATACAGCTGAATACTTTGCTAATCAGGATGAAGATGATGAAGAAGAATAACTAAAAAGGAGGTCAATATGACAGAAACAAAACGCTTATTAGACAATGGTAAAGTAGAAGTAACTACAGTCATTGAAAGAGATAGATATGAAGGCAAAGCTTACTATAGTCAATCAATGGTAGATAGTGTTGTAGAAGACTTTAAATGTAACTGTAAGATCTGGATCGGGAAGAATCGTGAAGGCTTTGAATGTTTAGAAACAAAAGAAAACTGGGAGCCAGGTGAAGGTGATGTAGGTGTAATGGAAGATCTAATGCACTTTCAATTATATTTAGACCTAACCTATGGAGCTGGTAGATATGAAGCCTTTGCACTTGGAGCTTATATCCACGGGTCAGTATCATTTAGTTTTTGTAAAGGTGATGACAATAGGGATAGATGGGATTCAGGTGTTGTTGGATTCATTGGTATACCTAAAGATAGTAAAGATGCTTTCTTAGCTAACAACCTTACAGCAGCTTGGAATGGGGAGATAGTTGAATATGAAGTCTTTGATACATTAGAAGAAGACTGGGTAGATCAATGTGACGATTTAGATTGGGAATATTGTAAGAAATGGCAAGATGAAATGGCACAGAAGTATGGTATTGATTGGGATAGTGTCAAAGTTGAATACTAAAGGAGAGAACAATGAGCAAAGTAAAATGTGTATATCAATCTGATGGGCTTCAATTTGCCGTAGATGAACACAATGTCTTATGGTTGAGAGTTGCAGTAAGCGATAGTAGATATGGTGGTCGTTGGTCGGCATGGGAACCTATAAACCTTGATCCTAGAGAATGGATGAAGATACCGATTGATAGAGTAAAGATCAGGGACGATAAAGAATCAAAGGAAAAGTATGGCAAAGTCCGTGAAGATTTCCTTACAGTAATTGAACTTATGAAATAAAGGAGGCAAACATGTTTAATAAAGAAGTATTAGAAAAGACTTTACAAGAAGAAGGCATTGCAAGAGAACACTTCTTTGAACAAGGCAATAGATTATCCTTCGGTGGCTTGAGAGGCATGAAGGAACTTGAAGCCATGGTAAAGATTATGAGTAACCATCTACATTATGAAAAGGTTAGAGATGATTATACTATAGAAGAATGGGGAACTTTCTTAGCCAGATTGTTAGAGAATGAACATATTGTAGGATGGTTTGTATCAGGAACAGAAAAAGAAACTAACTTATGGTATGCCCCTGATGATGAAATTATAGATGCTATAGACTTAGCTGGGGGAATACAGAACCTTATGAAAATGAACTAAAGGAGATGAACATGAATAAATTACCAGTATATATTGTAGGTGGATGGAACAGAGAACAGTTTTATACGCCTTATGAATATTGTGTTACTAATAGCCTGAGCCATGCACAAGAGATCTTAAGAAAAGCCATCAGGGAAAAACCAGGACAATTGATTAGTGTTGAATACCATATATATAAGTTAGACGCTGGAGCTTTTAGTGAGATTGTTTCTGATAATTCTGATCTTAGTTTCTTAGAAGAAGCCCAGAAGATAATGGATGCTGCGGATTGTAAAAACACTATCAATAATGAAATTGGGTATAAAGATGTAACAAATGGTCAGGATAGATTTGGTAGCATATATGCACATAAGTCCTATAACTTCGATTCTAAAACTAAAACAATAAAGTTGAAGGTTGATGTTCAGGTCTATTGCTATAATGCCACAAATGGAATAAGAGAAAGGGCAAGACAAGAAATATACGACTCTTTATATTGTGTAGAGATTCCTAAGATAAAGAAAGCCCTTAGAGAACTCAACTCAGATTTGAGAGTCAGTATTATAGATAATCATAATTGTAAAATCGTAAAAGGTTTTATAACAAAATAAATAAAGGGGGAAAATTATGGAACATCTTGGTGAATTCGTAATTGCTAAATTGAATAAAAAAATAAATACATTAGAAAAAATATTAGAAATGAAGCCTAAAGTCATTGAATTGTTGACTCAGTTTAATGGTATGGCTTGCTCTTCTAATAAAAAGAAAATGTTAGATAAAGTAAAAGCAATTGATCCTAACTTTAGTCTGCAAGTAAAAAGGTCCACGTGTTATCAACCTTATGTCCTTGTGATTGACTATACCCATGATGGAGAAACAAGACATTTACTTCATATTGGGGTAGAGAACAACATTATGGAAATAACCAAGTTGAGCAGTGGTCTAAAAACATGCTGCGGATATATGGTTGATGAAATAAAAAGAATAAGAAGAATGATAAACAAATTTGATGCCATTACAAAATATAGTGACGTAGAAGTAAAACATTATGGGACCACTATACAAATAGAAATCAAAAACGTATTATAAAAACTAAAGGAGTAAAAACAATGGGATATACAAATTATTGGAAACCAAAGAAATTAGATATGAAAGATATACCATCGCAGTTCTGGGAAGACGCAGCGGAAGTATTGGACATGGTTATTAGTAAAGGCGTTATCTTAGCCGGAGTCCATGGAGATACTCGTCTTAGTTGTGGTAAAGAGATTATAGAGAACAGCAAACAATATGAAGAACAAGAAGGAGGCCCATGCCTATTCTTCAATGGTTACTGTGATCCTGAAGGTGATGATGACTCTTATGAAACCTTCGGGCTATGCTTCAATGGTGCCTGGAACTTCTGCAAGACGGCAAGACTTCCTTATGATCTGGCAGTCAAATGCATCCTTATGTTAGCTGAACAATATGATTTACTTATGAATGAAGATGATATAAGGGATGATATAGATATAGATGTCTCACCTTGGTCATTTGATGGAGGTAAAGATGACGAAGAATATATTGACGCTGCGGAAATAATGACAGCATTCAACATAAAAAAACAACTTAATAAATAACTAAAGGAGTGAACTATGGATATAAAAAGACTAACTGAATTGAAAGAACAGTTTTTAGAAGAATTGAATAACCAAAACAACCTGGCAAAGACTGAAGATGACTACAATGAATTAGAATCCATCGCAGAAGATATTATGTGTGGAATCCCTAATGAACTTATCCTGAAAGATTATTGGACTCGTTCTGCCGTCATAAGTAGAATCACAAATGAAGATAAACAAACAGATACTAAATATATAAACGACTTCATGAAATACTTATATAATATAGATGCTGTTTGCTTTGATGAACAAGTTACATATACTATTGATGATGCGGATTTAGATTTTCAAAACAAATAAGGAGGTATAATATGGAAATCAAAAGCACTAAAGGTTATACTTTGGAAAGATATATGGCATTGTACCAACTAAGACATGAACAAAATGTGCATATATGGGATGGTGAAAAATATCAAGAAAAATTAGTTGATAATGATTTTATAATTGATTTAGATGATCATTTTAGTATAATACCTTTATCTTTACATGTAGGCGTAAAATATTATCATAAATGTATTAAATATCTGACAGAGGCTTTGACGGCAAGTAAACAAGTTAGATTATTTAGTTTTAGTGTAACGCCTGACGAAATAATAATACGTTTATTGTTAGATTCAGATAGTGTATTTGCAATACAAAATTTATTAAATATATCACCAACAAATGGACATATGTATGAAGATGAAGCCTCTTATCTAATACTAAAATTTTTATTAGGTAGTAAAGTACGAGATTATTCTGCATATGATGTAATAAAGGGATATAATTCTAAGAAAAGAAAATTATTAGCTGATAAAGAAAAAGAAGATTTAGTGTCGAAGATCAAAAAATTAAATAAAAAATACAAAGGGTGGGAACTAGAATATAGAATATATTTATTATTACCTTATGGATATTATTTTATAGATGACCCTATAGATTTATATGAAGAAGATAAAATAACAGATATATGGAAAATTGTACCTGGAGTATATATCTGGACCAATATCAATAAGAAAACAAAGGAGGCATAATATGAATAGAATTACTGTAAAAGATTTGAAAGAAAAGCTGAAGAGAATACCGGATGATGCCATTGTCTGCTGCCAGAGTGATAGTGAAGGCAACGAAACATCTACAGTCCTTGATATGTTTATAGAAAAGGTAGGACTAAAAGTAGATTATCAAGGCTATAACTTTACTCAGGGTGAAGGGATTATTGGTATAGATCTGGATAAAGATAAGGATAGATATATCGTAATCTTACAGCCTTCATTATAAAAAGTTAAATTTAATACTTGAAAAACTATTCTGTAATCACTAAAATATAAACAATCAGAAAACTAAAAGAGGCAACTATGATAGAAAAAGGCTATGCAATCTTACAACATTTCTCGGCTTATGAAACAGGATTTAAAGAAGAGGTTAGTGTAGAAAGAGTCTTCGAAACACTAGAGGAAGCCCAGAAAGAATGTAAAGAATATAACCAGCAGGAATCTTTTGGAGTAGTATTGGAAGAGAACGGGTATGAACTTGGAGATATTACTGATGACGAATTCTTGTATTATGATATTGAAGAAACTGAAATAAGTAAAAAATAAAGGAGCTATAAATGGTTGTAATTACTATAGTGAAAAGTAAAAAGAAACTTATAAAAGACATTGCAAACTATTACAGTACAACACCAGATAGAATTGAAATAGATGAAAAAGATCGTGTTTGGTGCCACGGAAGAAAAAAGAAATTGCAGGTAGACAAATACAAAGATACATATGTCTGTGCATTTGTTAACTAACTAAAGGAGGGAATAATGACTGACATCAAAATAAACATTCAATCAATACTTAAATCTACACCATCTTATATGGTTGGGAAAGAGGTAATTGAATATGCAAGTGTGTATGTTGCCTCTTTTACACAAGACGATAAAAATTATACTATAAATGCAGTTTTTGATACTGATACAGAAGTCAAAGAACTGGTTATAGCAAATGATGATGACATTATTGTCAATGAAATATAACCAAAGGAGTGAACTATGGCAAAATATATTTATAATGTAAGAGTAGAAGCAAATGAATATGCACCTCTTGAAGAATTGTTAGACAAGGCTGGATATGATTCTGAATTGCTGGAAACTTATGAAGGCGATGAAGATGATGGAATAATTCGTGGCCTTGATAACATCCAAAAGAAGTTTTATCTTGTTATCTATATGGGTGAAGTAGATTATCCATATGAAGTATTACGAAACTTAGAAGTTATTCCAGAAACTAAACTGGTTGAAACTGTCAAAACTATGATAGAAGAAGAACGCATCAATCCAGATCTCTTTGAAGATGCCGAAGAAGGTGAATATGATGTAGAGAATATGGATGTTGCGATGGCTATCAAAATCTTAGAAGATGATGGCTATACTGTCCAAGAACATATAATATAAACTAAAGGAGTATAAAATGAATAAGACTAGATTGATTGTGACTTTTACAGAGGGCGAATTCATGTTATTGAAAGACTTTGAATCACCTCATGAAGCATTAGACTTTGCAAGAAAGGTTGGCTTCAGTACATATGAAATCACCTCTAACTATAATGCAGATGATTGGGTAGCTATAGATCCAACAATCCAAGAACCTAAAATGTCATTTGCTTATAATAAAACCTATCGTAACTATAACTTTAAATAAAGGAGGCAACCATGGCATTACATCAATTCTTCGCAATAAAAGCAATTAGTAAATGTACCGGAGATATCCATTATGTAAAGATAGATGATGAAGGCTTTGTCGGATTAGAAGATAAAGTTCACGCTTCTTTATATGAGAGGAGAGAACAGGCAGAAGAAGCTATTGAAAACTATTGTGAAGGTGAACAGACTCATAGTTATATAGTAGAACCGATTATTGTTTTACTAGATACATCAACAGAAACAACTAATGAATGGGGCGATATAAAATAAAGGAGGATAACATGATGCATAGATATGGAATTACAAAAAACACTATCAAGAATAAGATCGAAGGCTTCAAACAAATAGGTGAAGAAGTCTATATTGAAACAGAGAACAACTCAGATGCTTTTGAAATGTTTACTGCTCTTTGTGACTTTTATGGAATAGATGCACAATACATAGAAGTTGTAACTAGAGATGGTAAAGATATATTAGAAGCTAAAGCATATACTAGTGGAGCTTTAGGCTGGTATCCAGATGATTATGGAGATGATGAGCAGCCTTATGGCGAAGATGGTGAACCTCTGATGTGCTTATATTTTAGCTTAGCAACAGAAAATTAAAAAAAATTAATTTCTGCTTGACAAGGAAAATTAATTTATTATAATGGAACTATACTAACAACCTAAACAACTAAAGGAGGCAGTAAACATGGCAAGACAAGCAACACCAATCCCCGGAAGCTTCAAGCATATCGGGAGAGGAAAGAAATAAAAGAACAACTAAAACAAAACAACTAACTAACAAATAACCAAAGGAGTGAAACATGACAACAAAAACAAATACAAACGTAAAAGAAAACAAATTAGAAGTAACACATTCATATTCCAGTGCACGTGGCGTAGTAGTAGGTAAAGTATTCGGTGGTGGTTTAGGATATAGTACTGCTCGTGACTTTACAGCTGACACATTGGATGAATTGAAAGCTAAAGTACAAAAAGCTTTTGACTTAGGATCATTAGATAAAGACGCTAAGTTTGAAAAGTTATTGGCAGCTGGTGTAGTATTAGTTGACCAAGCCTTTGTAGAAATTGAAGGCAGAACATTTACATCTACTGGTGAAGAAAATTTTGTAGTGGGTGACGTGGATCTGTTCAATGAAAAAGTTGATGAAGGCTTTATCTTTGATGATTTGTCCTTAGACTTAAACTAAAAGGGGGATAACATGGCAAGATTTTACTCAACAGTTGGTGGCATGATGGTTGGAGGACCTTTTGTCACCTATGCACAAGCTAAAGGTTTTGGTATTGAATATGCTAGAAAGAATGGCTTACAACAATACCAAATGGAAGTAGAAGAAGTATAACTAAGTAACATGGAGCAGAGAATGATACCAAAAGGATGAAAAATGAAAAAACAAGCAGTAGCCCCTGTAACATTGGATAAGACTAATGTCAAACAATACAGAGGCAAACAAGGAACCCTTACAATATCTTATAGAGATAAAATGTTGAAGGTCTTCCAGACATCTAACGTCTATGCATTGTATCATACGTTGAAGTCTTTACGTAAAAAAGATGAAGGTAGTTATGCAAAGCTGCCAAAATACTTCAAGGCTCAATTCGTAGAACAATAAGGTAGATACAATGAAGGCGAGAGAATAACGGGGATTAGAAGTTCAACTTTTAGTCCCCTCAATTTTACTAACCAAAGGAGATACGCAATGAAACATTATATTAAAGATTATATTTTAGAACACTTGGATGGTTTAAAAGGTCAAAGCATATATATAGGTGACCTTTCTAATGAATTATACTCTTCAGATAATATGACCGGATCTATAACATGTAACGCTGGAAGAAGCCAAGACAACCTGAGAGAACATGCTGCTGAGTTCGAACACACTGTAGCTTACGTCAAGGATAACTTTGGTGATATAGAAGCTGGAGAATTAGCCCTGAACTTATTACGCAGCCCTGAAAAAGCTGAATGCTGCATGGTCTTTACTTATGTAGATGAAGTCCTCAATAACTTCTTAGGTAAAAATAATTATAAAGGTGAAAACGTCTGGAATGAAAAATTGACTATAGATGAAGACTTCTTGAATTGGATCAGAGAACACCTGGATGAAGCTATTGATGAAGGCTTTAGCATAATGGAAGAATATACTTTATAAAGGAGGCCTAGATGGATATTGTAAAGTTTATATTAGGAATACTTATATTGTCTGCATTCTTTATGTATGGTAGATGGACTGGGCATATGGACTATCATGAAAAATTAATTCAGGCCCAGAGAGAAGTCCAAACATGTGAAAACCTATGGAAATTAGACGTAGACTTCTTTTATCCTGAATTATGTAAGAGAGTCTGTGCAGAAGAATTTGAAAATATGGGATGCTAAACTAAAAGGAGCAAACAATGACCGAAATCAAAATCACAGAAACACAAACTAACCAAGAACCAATTGCTGAAGTTGTTGGCACAATGGATAATATAATAGTAGATGACTTGGCCGTAGAGAACAATATAGATATCCAAATAAATAAAAAGCTGACTATACATGTTTTTCACTCGCCGGATGGATATATTGTTGATCTTTATAAGTATGTATCGCCTGAAGATGAAGATGAAGACCACGATTACGATGCAGACTTTATAGATACATTTGCAATAGATAATGATACTTTAGAGAACAGCAACGAAGAAATATAAAGGAGGATAACATGGATCAATACAGAAGCAAGATAGATATGATAGAGACTTTATTCAAGGAAGGTATCAAAGTGAATGAAGCCATAGAAATTAAATTTGATACTATTACCATTATAGCCTTACGTACAGAGATTGGATATGAAATTGCAGTCTTTGATAAGGAAGGTGAGATGGTAGAACAACAAACTTATAGAACAAAATAAGTAAAAACAATAACTTGAAAGAACAAAAGGAGATATACATGATCATAATTACAAAAGAAAACAAAAAGAACTATGGCGTACCAGGTGATTTTTTAGTAGTAGGACTTGACAATCAACCAATATTAAAGAATAATGGGCAGCCTTGGAGTGGATCAACAACCTCTATGAGTAATTATTATGGTGTTATAGTTGGAGCTGGTAAGTATGCTGCGGTAAAGTCCCAGGTAGTATGGAAGCCTGAATATCGTATACTGTTTACCCCTAAAGAAGAAGTAGCAGCACCTCAGATCATAGTAGAAGAAGTTGGAGAGAACAGGGATATAGTAATACAAGAAGAGGAAACAAAAGACATGGAAAAAATTAATATCAACTTCAAATATAATGATGCAACACTTCCAGCTACAATCGGAGTCCAATTCTATGAAGACGATGATATATATGTAGAATGTAAGTTAGGTGATAGTCTTGATGCATGGAAGAAGACCTGGTTCAAAGATGTAGAAGACTGGAAGAAGTTTAGAGATAAAGAAGGTAGACTGGAAAAGCTTCATAATGCATTGGAAAAGTCTATCCTGGCAGCTTTACCATCGCAGTATAAATATGATCCTGACTGTGTATTCTGGGATAAGGTATTGACTGAAGGTAAGTTTGTAATGACATTGATGAAAGATTAAAAGGGCCATAATGCCTCAACGGGAGTATAACAAAAATTAAAGTCTAAGTCAACACATTTATTTTACAGTCTTGCCATTGACTTAATGTTATTTAATGTTTTATGATAAGGCTGAAATAATAAGACTTAGACTCAAACTACTAACATAAAGGAGAAAGAAGAATGAGCAGTCCAATAGAAGTAACTAAAGAAAATCGTATGCAGCTCGTAGGTAAGAAAGGCACATACCAGATCATGAACAGAAATGATGAACCTGTCTTGAAACGTAATGGTAAGCCTTGGACCGGGAAAACATTAAATATGGGGAACTATTATGGCGTTATAGTAGGCTCTGGCAAATATAAACAGGTCAAACTTTCAACACCATGGATCCCTTCATACAAGATCTTATTTACAGAAGCTAACTAACAACCAACCAAAGGAGAGTAGAATGCAAGCAAAAATTAATTTAATCTATGACAAAACACCAGACTTCGCAGAAAAGGAAATCATTTACCATCTGTCTCAGGTATGTAAAATCCAAAGAGCCCCAGAAGGTACAAACCCTAAAACCGTAGATGAATTCCTCAAAGTCTGTAAAACATATTATGAAGTCGCTATCAATACTAAGACTAGAAGAATGTCCGGCTTTGCCCATCACTTCTATAGATGCCTGTTCTCTGACGAAAAACAAGCCATCAAAGCCCAGGAAAAAATCTCTAAAAAATGGGAAGACTATAAAAAACAGCAGGCCCTAAAGGAATTTGAAAAGTCTAAATATAAAGAAGAATTAATGAAAGCCATGGAGGTGTCTAATGAAATCTAAACTTACTCAAAAACAATTATTCCAAAACCTGGTAGACTGTCTCAATGCCTCTACCCCTAAACGTGCTGCAGAAAGACTGATCAAACAAAAGACTATGGCCCCATCTAAGCCTTTCAAAATTAGGCCATTCTCTCCAGCATCTGCACGTATCATCAATAACCCCATAAAAAACAATAAGGCTTGACATAGATTTTAATAGTCTTATAATAGTGCCAACTCAACGGGGATAAGTTTTTTGTTATGAAAGTTATTCTAGCAAAGTCTCCTTTCCTTTTACTTATCCCCAGAGTATATAAACCCAGACAAGACTCCCTCCTACATTCTCTCTCCGCTTGTCTGGATTCATGTACTTGACTTACTTCTATGTAGTCTTGGTATATGGTTATCAGAATATAAAGCTCATTGACTCTATCGGCCGACTGGAGAGATAGAGTCTTTTTTTAGCTTTTTAGACAGGCCTCTATTACACGCATTTATTTAGGCCTACAGAGCCTTTTTATTTTTACAGTCCCCCCTAAGTCCCCATTGCCTTAGGCTTATCCAGGCCTATGCAAGACTTAGTATGGCCTATTTTTTTGCAGTAATTACAATGACTTATGCGTTAGGACTCGAGATGAAGTGGACATTTAATTTAATTTTTACATAAAGGACAGTCTCATTCAGGCAAAATCATTAATAGAAAAAGTCTCATTGAAAAGTCCAGCCCTCACAAAAAAGGCAGTAAAAACAAAGGCTTATACTTGGAGTCTTAGATAGGCACAAGCCCCTGTAAGGATATATAATGATAGGCATAATTTAATTGATTTTTGTAGAAAGAAAAGATATAATAAGGAAAAATTAAAAATGAAAAAAGGTGTAATAAAAATGGTTAGGGCAAAAGGCATATACAGGGTAAAGGGTGGCATAAAAGAAGTTAGTGAAGACTTAGTAAAGTTATATCGTTTATACATAGTAGACATAGACAAGGAAGTAAAAAAGCTGAAGGAAGAGGGGGTATATGGAAAGCACTATGGGATAACGATATATAGACAACTTTATGGGATAGAAGACATGTATGTAAGGGATATAGGGTACAGG
>Ga0310786_10006058_pt1 | contig 16224 bp, 13 predicted proteins | sample AusTroGonzalo_MG_FD_203881 | JGI IMG/M metagenome (GOLD analysis project Ga0310786, IMG submission 203881) | Bovine rumen microbial communities from tropical cattle in Woodstock, Queensland, Australia - Gonzalo_03 (v2) (version 2) | ecosystem: Host-associated > Mammals > Digestive system >... | reverse complement strand
GCCGTGGAAAATCGCAAGTTGGTCGACAGTGGTAGTATACACGCTGTCGGCATCGATGGCGACAAGCAACGTCGGACCGTTGAATAAAAGTGCGACCGACCGTCCCTGAAGCATCTCGAGTACTTCTGCCGTCAACGGCAACTGCTCCACCTCCGGAGCCTCCTGCTCTGATGGAGCCATCTCAAAAAGCGTCGGAGCCCCTTGACTACTCTGATTATTCATCTGGCTCTGATTCCCCCAGGCAACGGCCTTCGACGGATCCTTCACCGACAAATCCGTAAACACCTTCTTTGCGAACTGCCTGAACTCAAGTATATCGGTGGTCTCACGGAGAGCCTGAAAATCTGGCTCCTCCAACCGGAGCGCTTCCTCGTCGAAACCAATGGGAGCCTCAAGACTGATGGTAGCCAACTGTTTTGAGAAGAGAGCGTTGTCGGAATGTTCCTTTACCAAAAGGCGCAACTTCTCGTTCTTGATTTCGTCAGAGCGCTTCACCATCTCTTCGATAGAGCCGAACTGGTCGATGAGTTTCTTGGCGGTCTTCTCCCCCACCCCAGGGATGCCTGGGATATTGTCAGAGGCATCTCCCCAGAGACCCAACAGGTCGATGACCTGACGGCAGTTGCTGACGCCGAACTTCTCCTTCACCTCGGGGATACCCATGATGGTGTCTGGACGACCCATCCGGCCAAAGCGGTACATCTTCACCCTCTCCGTCACCAGTTGCGCGAAGTCCTTGTCAGGGGTAACCATGATCACTTCGTCGAATCCCGCCTCCTCGGCTTTTCGGCTCAATGTGCCGATAACATCGTCGGCCTCATAGCCTTCACAAGTAAGGATAGGTATGCGGAAATCCTCGATAATCTTTTTCACCCACGGCAGCCCCATCTGTATCTCCTCGGGCATCGCGTCACGGTTGGCCTTATACTCGGCGTACATCTCATGACGGAACGTCGGCTTCTGCAGGTCGAAAGCCACACCCACATGCGTCGGTCGTTGGCTCTTTAGTAAGTCGTAGAGCGTCGTTGTGAACCCCAGCACACAACTCGTGTTCAATCCTTTTGAGTTGATTCGCGGATTCTTATTCAAAGCATAGTACGCCCTGTACACCGCCGCCATCCCGTCTATCAGCAACAACTTTTTCATGCGTCAGCCTCAATAACCTATAACCTTTATTTCAGCGGATCGGCAGTAAGTTCATCGTACTCCTGACGGTTGCGAAGGATATTGCATGCCAGATACACCGCACTGCGCATCGACTGCTCGCTGGCCTTGTCTTTGCCAGCAATATCGTAGCCGGTACCGTGCGCCGGACTTGTCCTCACATACGGCAGTCCCGCCGTATAGTTCACGCCTTCCGTGAACGACATCAGCTTGAACGGGATCAAACCTTGGTCATGATAGAGTGCCAGCACACCGTCGAACTTGTTAAACTCCGAGCTTCCGAAGAAACCGTCGCTCGGGAACGGACCGTATGCCAGCACACCCTTGGACTGCACCTCGTCAATCACCGGACGTATCACGCGCTTGTCGAAGTCGCCGATAACACCGTCGTCGCCGGCATGAGGGTCGAGAGCCAGAACGGCAATCTTCGGTATGGTGATGCGGAAATCCCTCTTCAAACTCTCGTTCATCAGCATAACCTTGTCATAAAGCAAGTTGTGCGTCAGCGCATTCGGAACATCCTTCAGTGCCAGATGGTTTGTCACAATGCCGATACGGATTCTGTCGCACACCATCAGCATCAGACTCGAGCAGCCAAACTGGTGGCTCAGATACTCCGTGTGGCCGGGGAAATCGAAATCGTCGGCCTGAATATTCCTTTTGTTGATAGGAGCCGTCACTAGCACATCCACCTTGCCTGCCTTCAGGTCGGCACAGGCGCGATTGAGACTCTCACGACTCAACCTACCAGCTAACTCAGTACTCTTGCCGAGGTCTATCTTGATTTCCTCCTGCGTGAGATTGATGACGTTGTACTTGCGGTCCTGCGCTTCGGAAGCGTCGCGGATGGTGTTGAAATTCATCTCCTGCGTCACGCTGGTGAGAAGTTTCTTGTGGTAAGAAGCCACCTTGCTGCTGCCATAGAGGATAGGCGTGCAGACATCAAACATGCGATTATCGCTGAAAGTCTTGATAATTACTTCGTAGCCCACTCCATTCAAATCACCGTGGGTGATAGCTACACGTATTTTCTTTTCTTCGTTATTCTTATTTTCCATAAACTGTAAACTTTAAACCTTAAACTTTAAACCTTCACTGCATTTGCAGATATCCGTAGAGCAGGCGGACACCGTAGCCACTGGCACCGGGACGCCAGCAGTGCTGCGCCTTCGTGAAGTAGGCCACACCCGCAATATCCAAATGAACATACGGCACATCCTTCGCAAAATGCGCCAGGAACTTGCCGGCGGTAATCGTCCCTGCCTGCGGCGTATTGCCACTGTTGCGCAGATCCGCGTAGTCGCTCTTTATCAGTTCGTCGTATTCCTTCCACATCGGGAACTCCACCAGCCGCTCGTAGACCTGCTCACCCACCAGCTTCAGCATCTCCAACTCCCTCCTGCCATTCTGTTCCATCACCGCGATGCCGAAAGTCGAGATGGCACGGACGGCGGCACCCGTCAGCGTGGCGGCATCGATAATCACACGGGGATTGTAGTTCTTCACGGCATAGGCAATGGCGTCGGCCAGAATCAGACGCCCCTCGGCATCGGTATTCACCACCTCGACGGTGGTGCCATCATACATCGTCAGGATATCGTCGGCAGCATATGCGTTGAAACCAGGACGGCTGTCTGTCAGCGGCAGCAGAGCCACCACATGTACCGGCAGCTTGTTGTCAGCAGCGGCAAACACCACGCTGGCCATCGTGGCCGCACCCGCCATATCACTCTTCATCTCCTGCATATAGTCCCCCGGCTTGATATTCAACCCACCGGTATCATACATAATGCCTTTGCCCACCAAGCAAATCGGGCTCTCCGCCTCATTTGTCCTTTTCACTCCCTTTTCGCTCCATTTCGCTCCATTATATTCCAGCACCACAAACCGTGGTTCGTCGACAGAGCCTCTGTTCACCGCCAGCAGGCCTCCCATCCTCAGACTCTCTATCTGTCGCTTGTCCATCACCGTGCAGGTCACCCCCTCCAGGTCCGCCGCTATTGAGGCCAACTCGTCGGCAAACGCCGGAGCGTTCAGGTCCTGCACCGGCAGGTTCACCCACTCGCGGCACCAATAGATGCGGTTCCACAGGCGTTGCATGGCCTCCATCTCCTCGGCCTTGAAATAGGCCGAATCGACAGCCACTCTCTGCAAATGGTAGGGGTCTTTGCTTTTATAGCGGTCGAAACTGTAGTCGGCAAGCGAGAGGCCCTCCAGCAGCGCTGCCACCTCCTCGGGGAGGGTGCCGGCGCCGCAGACGGCAATCTCATTCACGCGGTCGGCCTCAAATTGTTTGAGCAACTTCATGGCGTTGCGACGGAGCGACTCCTGCACCTCGGCGGCCGGCTTCTCACTGTCGAACGAGAGAAAATAAAGATGATAGGGCAGGCGGTCGAACGAGAGAATAAAATCCTTATTCTCCTCTCGGCGCTCCTTCACCAAGGCCACCTCTTTCTTGCCCAGCGGCAATGTCCGCTCGGCGGTTTCGTCACCATAAAGGAACAACAAATTACTCTCGTAAAGGTCGCCATTACGGGAGTTGCGAAACGCAATGCCCTGTGCATTCATTTTATCAACGTCAATCAACTCGAAGTTTATCATAGGTTTTTACATTTATCTGTTTCTTTTTTTAGGCTGCAAAGATACAACTTTTATTCCATTTGACAAAAAAAACATTGCTAAAGACAAAGAGGCAATACAGTGAGGGGCCGCGCTGCGCGCGGCCATGAGGGGACATTCTTTAGTGCAGCCTTTCCCTTTTTCCGAAGGGCTAACAACCTATATCAGCAAACCACACACCATGCCAACACCGACCACCGACGGTGTTGGGTTGATGATGGTACGTAGATGGTACGGTGTTGATACGGTGTTGGTGTTGTGTTGCTACTGATTATCAGTACATTATACATTCACCGAAACAACAAACCACACATAACCAGAGGGTTATGTGTATTTTTTCGCTTGTAACTTATTGATTTCCAATCCGCGCTTTGAACGGCCAAATTCGCCGTTAAAAAGGTTACGAATGGGTGATGATAAGGAGAATTTTGTCGTCTTTGAGTTTCTGGAGCGTCTCGTCGAGGTGCTGACGTGCATCGTGGTCGAGCCAGGCTGAGGGCTCGTCGAGGATAAGAATGGGGGCATCGGAGACGAGGGCCCGCGCCAGCGCCACACGCTGCCACTGCCCCATGCTGAGCTCGCTGCCGCCGTCGAAGAGACGACCAAGAAGGGTGTCGGTACCGTGAGGAAGCGTGTCGGCCACCTTGTCGGCACCGGAAAGAGCGAGGGCCCGTGAGAGGTCGGAGGTCGGAGGTTGGAGGTCGGAGGCGGAGCGGCCGAAGGCGATATTCTCCCCCATCGTGCAGTAGAAACGGGCGAAATCCTGGAAGAGGACTCCCATACGTTCACGCAGCTGTCGGGGTTGGAAACGCCGGATGTCGATGCCATTGACAAAAACGGCGCCTTCCGCGGGATCGTAGAGCCGAAGGAGGAGCTTGACGAGCGTGGATTTGCCGAAGCCGTTATGTCCATCGATGCGGGTAATATCTCCTTTGCGTGCGCTCAAAGAGAAGTCCTTGAGTACATCGCGCTCCATATCGGGGTAGCGGAAGGTGACACCGCGGAACTCCACCTCGGTGATTTCTTCAGGCACTTCGGCAGGCTTCTCGGGGTCGACGATGGTGGGTTCCAGCTGGAGGAACTCGAAGAGGTTGCCGATAAAGAGGCGGTTGTCGTAGAGGCCGGCGATGCCGCCGACGAGGTTCTGCAAATAGCCCTGCCCGCGGCGGAAAGCCTCGAAGAGCATCACAAAGGTACCGATGGTGATGGCCCCCGCGAAGGCCTCTTTCAGCAGCAGCCATACGATGGCGAACATGGCGGCGGCCTCGATGAAGGCGCAGAGTATTTCGAGCATCCCCAGACGTCGCGAGATGGAGAGCAGATGGGACACCAACTCTTTTCTCACCTCCACAAAGCGTCCACGGAAAAGCGGCGCGAGATTGAAGGTGCGCAGCTCTTTGGCGAAATCGCGGGCGGTAAGGATGGCGGAATAGTAGGATGTGCGGCGGTAGAGCTGCGTATTCTCGCGGCGGAAGCGGTAGATGCGGCGGGCCTTGTAGAGCCGCACGGCAAATCCCGGCACCACCGCCGCCACCATCACCACGATGACCCACCACGAGGCGGTAATCATCATGGCCACCACACCGATAATGGAGACCATCGAGCCACCGAGAGCCATGAAATTGGAGAGTATCTGCAAGGGACGATAGGAGGCCTCCTGCTGAGCGCGATGGAGGGTGTCGTGATAGGCGGGGGTGTCGTAGTACTGCATGTCGAGCCGGGCCGACTGATGCTGCAGGAGGTCGCTGACATGGTCTATCAGCCGCTGTCCGAGCACATCGTTGTTGATAGAAGAGAGGGCGGAGACGATGCGGTTAAGCAGGAAGACCACACATAGGGCAACTAATAAGGTAAGAGGTGAGAGGTATGAGGTAAGAGGTGCCTTGGTGGTAACGGAGTCGATAAGGAGTTTGAGGATATAGAGGGCGAGCAGCGGCAGAAGGCTCTGCAGCAACTCATAAAGAAGACGGCGACGAAACGACCACGGGTCGCACCTCCTCACCATCAACAGCGCTTTCCAAAGATTTTTCATATTGACTTTAAACCTAAAATCTAACCGTTGTTACCTAATATAGATATATTTCACCACTTCAGCACCGAGGTGGTCGTTGATTTTCTGTTTGAGGCTCTCGCGCCTCATGGTCATCTCGTGCCGCAAGGCCGCCGAGGAAAGACGGAGGGAGAGCGTACCGTGCGAGAACTGCACCGAAGAGGTGAGGCGACTGATAAGGTCGCCGGCCAGCTGCCGATAGACCGTCTCCACACGCAGTTCATCGGCGAAGTCGCCGTGGTCGAGGCGTCGCAACGCCCCTTGCAGGTAGTAGTTAATGGTTCTGTCGGGCTGCATGGTCAGTTGAGAGTTGAGAGTTAAGAGTTGAGAGTTATGGTGCCGTGATTCACAAGGAATATCTTATGTTCGAGTGAGGGGAGTTCGTCGAAGATGGCCTGTACGCGTCCCGGCTGGGTGTCGGTGAGGAGCACCTGTCCGAAGCGCTCGCTGCCCACAAGAGCTATAAGTTGTTTAATACGTGCGAGGTCGAGTTTGTCAAAGATGTCGTCGAGCAACAAGATGGGTTTCACTCCCGAATGATTGAGGAGGTATTGGAACTGCGCCAGTTTCAGCGCGAGGGCGAAACTCTTCTGCTGTCCCTGCGAGCCGAATTTCTTCAGTGGGAAATCGGGGGTAAGCTGCAGCAAGAGGTCATCCTTGTGGGGTCCCGCAGTGGTGTACTGCGAGTAGCGGTCGGCCTGACGCGAAGCCTCGAGCTGCAGTTGGAGCGGACGATCGTCACGGCTATAAACAAGGGTTCCTGGCTCCTGCGCTCCCACAATCCAATGGTAGTATTCCTCGAAGAGAGGCAGGAAGTCCTCGATAAATTGACTGCGCGCGTTGTAGATGAATTCGCCGTGAGTGACCATTTGCGCATCCCAAATGGCGACCATCGACTCGTCCCACTGGCGGTCGTCCCACATCTGCTTGAGGAGGCGGTTGCGCTGCTCGAGGGCTTTGTTGTAGGCGATAAGATGGTCAAGGTAGGCGTGGTCGGTCTGCGAGATAACGCCATCAATAAACTTGCGACGCAGGTCACTGCCACCGGTGATAAGCTGCTGGTCGTTGGGCGACACCATCACCAGAGGTATCTTGCCGATATGCTCCATCAGGGCTTTGTAGACCTTCTTGTTCCACTTCATCTGCTTGCCGGTGCCTCGTTTGAGCACACAACTCACCACGTCATCCCCATAATGTCCATGTATGGCAAAAAACTCCTCGTTCAGCCTGATGTTCTGACTGTCGATGGGATTGAAATAGCTCTTGCAGAAAGAGAGGTAGTAGGCGGCATCGAGGAGGTTGGTCTTCCCCGCCCCGTTGTTACCTACGAAGCAGTTGACATTGCCACACAGCTCGATGTCAGCCTGCTCATAGTTCTTGAAGTTCGTCAGTATCAGTCTGTCTAAAGTCATAACGTCATGAGGTCATAAAGTGTTTTTTTTACTTCTTCCATGAGCCAACGGGGGGTGGAGGTGGCACCGCTGATGCCAATGCTGTTGATTTCTTCGAGCCATTGGGGCTGCACCTCGTCGGGACCTCCTATAAGGTAGGTCTTCGGCTGCACCTTGCGGCAATATTCGTAGAGGTAGTGTCCGTTGCTGCTGTTGCTTCCAGCGACAAAAAGAAGCACGTCGACACTGCGGGCAAATCCTTCGAGGTCGCGGGCGCGGTTGGCCACACGGTTGCAGACGGTGTCGTAGGCGATGAAGTGATTGCTTGATTGTTTGATTGCTTGATTGCGTGATTGCCTGAGGCGTTCATTGATGTTTTCTATCAGCCGCTGATATTCCTCACGGCTCTTGGTGGTTTGGGAATAGAGTCGGATGGGGCGATTGACATCGATGGCATCGATATCGTCTGGACTGCTGACGATGAGGGCGGTGCCATCGGTCTGTCCGGTAAGTCCCACCACCTCGGCGTGACCGGGTTTTCCAAAGATGACAATCTGTCCCCCCACGGGGCGCATCTCGTCGTATCCTTTCCTGATACGCTGTTGCAAGGCCAACACGATGGGACATGTAGCATCCACCAGTTTGATATCCAATCTTTCTGCCCGACGGTAGGTCTCGGGAGGTTCCCCGTGGGCCCGAATAAGCACCTTCTTTCCGCGCAATCCCTCCAGCATTTCGTGGTCTATCACCTCCAACCCCAGATTCTTCAAGCGTTCCACTTCGGCGCTGTTGTGGACAATATCACCCAAACAGTAGAGGCCGCCTTCATTCTTCAGCACCTCTTCCGCCGCCCCGATGGCTTTTACCACCCCGAAGCAATAGCCTGCTTTGTCGTCAATCAATACTTCCACCTTAAACTTTAAACTTTAAACATTAAACCCTTAGCTCATACACTGGTTCTCCTGACGTGCCTGTTCGATGACGGCATCGTACTCCTGCGGTGTGAGGTCGTTGAAGAAATAATACACGGGGTCGACCTTCTTTCCATTGAGGATAACCTCATAGTGTAGATGCGCCCCTGTGGACATACCCGTACTGCCTACGGTTCCTACCTGTTCTCCACGCTTCACCTTCTGCCCTTCTTTCACCATCGTAGTAGTCATGTGGGCATAAAGGGTATGGAAACCGAAACCATGGTCAATATCCACTACGACACCATAGCCCGAATAGCCCTCAGGATTGCGTCCTGCAACACGCACCACACCGTCTCCGGTGGCATAGATGGGCGTTCCCGGACGTGCAGCGAGGTCAATTCCGGAATGCAAGCGTCTATACTTCAAGATAGGATGAAAACGGTAACCAAATCCGCTGACAATCTTACATTTGTCCTTAGCGATAGGCATAATGGCCGGCATAGAAGCCAAACGCTCGGTTTTCTGGCGGGCAATGGCGTAGATTTCGTCAAGCGACTTTGATTCCACGTAAAGGCGCTTCGTCAGTTCGTCCACCTTACGGGTGGCCAACTTGATAAGTTCACTGTTGTCGTATCCGTTGAGGGAGACGTAGCGTTCCACGCCGCCGATGCCGCTGAAGCGCTCGGCATCACTCACCGGCTCACATTCGAAGATGGTACGATAGAGTACTTCGTCCCTCTCCTCGAGATTCGAAAGCACTTTCTCCGCCCGTTCCACTCGCGGAAGCAGCAACTCGAACTGACGTTTGTACTGAGCCAACTCGCGGCGAAGTCCACGTTCCAACGGCGACTCGACAAATTGCAGTCCGATAAATACCAGCGCCACACCCAGCACCACACCGAAGAGCACGTTGAAGCTGATGCGGCGTACCCGCTCGCGCAGCGACACAAACACCTTCTCATACTTCAGCGTATGAGGATTGAACCGGTAGGTATGTCTCTGTCTCTTTCCCATAGGTAAAGTTTAGAGGGTGCTTTTCAGTTTGTCCATAGCAGACACGAAATCGCGTATTGCGTGGTAGTGGTTGAAATAGAAATTCAGATTCAACTCCGGAATCTCAATCATGCTGGCCGCATCACCGATGCTGCTCAGCATATCCTCCGTGGGTTCCACTATGGACAACTCCTGGCAGACAAGCGTCAACGTCTTCAGCGGCAGCACGTCGAAATCGATAGCGCTGCGCGCCACTATCATCACATCCGGCAAGATATAGAGGCTCCGCCCCCGATTGTCGCGCATTAGCGGGAGGTAGCTTTCGCTCCGGATATAGTCGAACACGCCCAAGTCGAAATACACTTGGTCAAACTGGCGCCGTTTCCGAGTGTCGCGCTGCCAGATACGACGACAGGCGGCCACATGGGTAAAAGCATCCACCATCTCGCAATAGGCCTCAAAGGTCTCCTGCGAGCAGCGCTCTTTCACCTGCCACTCCACAGCATCCATCGTGTGGTTCAGCTGACGGATTTTGCTCTTGTAGTGACCGATGACGCTCGACAGGAACTGGTTGCTCCGGTGACCCATCTTGTTCTTGATGGCTCGCACCACACGTTGCGCATATTCCTCTTTACCTGCCACTGTCAACGCGTTGACGTAGCATTCCAGCAGGTCGCGCTTACGCTGTTCGGTGACATTGCCCAACGCTATATTGGCCTCCTTGAGTGCCTTGTCGAAACTGGGTTCCCTGCCCGTCAGCATGTTCCAATAACTGAGTCTCTGCTTGGCCTGCTGCTTCTGGACAAACTGATGGTAGCTGTGGCTCTCGCTCTCTCGCTCGATAAATCCCGTCCCAGGGGTCGCGCCCGTCACGTAGCGGCGACCGATATAGCGCATCTCTCCGGAATCCCTGATTCCGAAATCAGAATAGCGATAGTGGTTTGACAGCCATACATGCAGGCCGTTGGCCACCTTCACCCACTTATACGGGAATATCTTCATCTTTACTACTTTACTCCTCAACCATGCACAGCCTCACCGTAGGCGGCTTCGAGAGCCTCCATCACACCTTCGCTCATTGTCGGGTGAGGATGAATGGCGGCAGCCACCTCGCGGGCGGTCATGCCCTTCTCGCGGGCGGTGGCAATCTCGGCAATCATCTCCGTCACATTGTCGCCACACATGTGGCAACCCAGAATAAGATCGGTCTTCTTGTCGACCACCACCTTCACAAAACCATCGGTGTTGCCGGCAGCAGTAGCTTTTCCACTGGCTTTGAAGAAAAACTTGCCCGTGAGTACCTCGTAGCCGGCCTCGACGGCTTTCTTTTCCGTCAGGCCCACGCTGGCCACCTCGGGGGTGGTATAGGTGCAACCGGGGACGTTATTGTAGTTCACCTTGTGGGCCTCGCCCTTGGCGATATGCTCCACACAGCAGATGGCCTCTTTGCTGGCCACATGCGCCAATGCGGGACCATGCACCACGTCGCCGATGGCATAATAACCCGGCACATTGGTGCAGTACCAGTCATCGACCTCTATCTTGCCACGCTCGAACTTGATGCCCGTCTCTTCGAGACCGAGGCCTTCGAGATTTGTCACCACACCCACAGCGCTCAGCACCACGTCAACATCGATGACCGTCTCGGTGTTTTTCTTCACATCCTTCACGGTTACGTGGCACACGTCGCCCTCAATATCCACCTTCTCCACCGAGCACGAAGGCATCACCTTCATGCCCATCTTGCGGAAACTGCGGCTCATCTGAGCGGCCACCTCCTCGTCCTCGTTGGGCAGAATCTGCGGCATGAACTCCACCAGTGTCACCTGGGTACCGATGCTCTGATAGAAATAGGCAAATTCCGAGCCGATGGCGCCACTACCGCATACCAGCATGCGGGCGGGCTGCTCACGGAGCGTCATAGCCTCGCGGTAGCCGATAATATGCTTGCCGTCCTGCGGCATCGAAGGCATCACCTTCGAACGGGCTCCGGTAGCAATGATGATATGGTCAGCCTCGTAGTCGGTGCCATCCACATCGACGACATGGTTGGGTTTCACCTTGGCGGTACCCATGATGACATCCACATTGTTTTTCTTCAGCAGGAACTCCACGCCTTTGTTCATCGTGGCTGCCACACCGCGCGAGCGGTCTACCATGGCGTTGAGGTCGGCCTCCACATTCTCGGCTTTCACTCCATAAGCAACGGCATGCTTGGCATAGTTAAAGGCCTGTGCGCTCTTCATTAGAGCCTTCGTGGGGATGCAGCCCCAGTTCAGACAAATTCCTCCCAGGTTCTCACGCTCCACAACGGCAGTCTTGAGTCCCAGCTGGGCACCTTTCACGGCAGCCACATAGCCTCCCGGGCCGCTGCCAATCACCATTAAATCATATTTCATAGCAGATATTCTTTATTATTATTTTTAGTACTAAATAAAATGCAAAAATACGAAAAAATTGAAAAACGAGAAATGAAAAATGAAAAAAATCTTTTCCCGACTACCAACTTAGCAACCCTCCAACCTATCAACCCATTTTTTCAAAATAGGAAACACCCTGTTTCGAAAAAAAATTTTCAACCACTTTCGGTGCATATCGTCTCAACATTTCAGTCTTACAAACACTTATATCCAACCGCCTCAAAAATCGCTTTTGATTTTCAGTGTTTTATTATATATCCTTATTCTTCTGCCACTTACAAAAGATATAAACCAACAAGTGACACATTTCCAAAGAACTATTGATTTACCAACAAAAAAAGCCCTCTCCCATCTTTTTTTTCAAACATTTTTTTTCAAATCCCTAATTTTTTCGTATATTATAAAGCGCACCAAAAATGTTAAAAATCATAATTGAGTTTTGTGAATTAGCTATTTACAAAAATGAGGATTTTCACCCCTTCCCCGATTGTAGCAAAATCTTTACTAATTTTTCAAAAACAATGCAAATTTTTTTTTTCATTTTTATGCACAAAAAAAGAATGACCTTTGCAAACAGAACAAGAAAAAGTGCAAACGACATAAGTGATTGATAATGGAGAACAGAAATACAAAAACAAAAGAGGAAGATTATAAGAGAGTCTGGGCAGAATGTTTGGATGTGATTAAAGACTCTTTGGGTCCGGAGAACCGCATGGCTTTCGAGACATGGTTCATGCCCATCGTACCCCTACAGCTCGAAGGAAGCACCCTGTTGGTGCAGGTGCCGAGCCAGTTTTTCTACGAATGGATTGAGGAACACTATATCGACCTGCTCAAGCGTGTCATCCGCATGCAGCTGGGTCCCAACGGCATGCTGAAATACAGCATCGTTATGGATCAGACTATCCCCACCGACCCCATCAAGACCACCCTCTCTTCCAACAGCCGCCGTTCGGTGCAGAACCCTCTCACCGATATGCCTGTTAATATTAATAAGGATAACGCGCGCGAACTTCCCAATCCCTTCGTCATTCCCGGCCTCAAGAAAGACCGCATCCCCTCACAACTCAGCCCCACCTATACGCTGGAGAATTTCGTCGAGGGCGACTGCAACCGTCTGGCTCGCTCGGCGGGTTATGCGGTGGCTGAGAAACCCGGTCAGACCTCCTTCAATCCCCTGCTGCTCCACAGCAACGTAGGTCTCGGAAAGACCCACTTGGCCAACGCCATCGGTCTCAAGACCAAGGAGCTGCATCCCGACAAAACTGTCCTCTACGTCACCAGCGAGCAGTTCATGCAGCAGTATGCACAGGCTGGACGCGACAACAACGTCAACGACTTCATCCACTTCTACGAGATGGTCGACGTGCTTATCGTTGATGACATCCAGTTCTGGTCGGGTCGCGGACAGAAGACTCAGGAGGCTTTCTTCCACATCTTCAACTACCTTCACCAGCGCAACTGTCAAATTATCATCACCTCCGACAAAGCTCCCGGTGAGCTTCAAGGGCTCGAGCCCCGACTACTCAGCCGCCTCAAATGGGGCCTCAATGCCGACCTGCAGGCACCCGATGTGGAAACCCGCAAGGCCATCCTCAAACAGAAACTGCAGAATGACGGCATAGAGATGAGCGACGAGGTTATCGAATACATCGCCTACAACATCAACACCAACGTGCGCGAACTTGAGGGCGCCCTCATCTCCCTCATCGCACAAAGCTCGCTCAACCGCAAGCAAATCACCCTCGACCTCACCAAACAGATGATCGACAAGTATGTGCAGAGCAGCACCCGCGAAATCACCATCGATTACATCCAGAAGGTGGTGTGCGATACCCTCTCCCTGCCTGTGGAATCCATCCAGCAGACCTCGCGCAAGCGCGAAATCGTCCAGGCTCGCCAGCTCTCCATGTACTTCGCCAAGAAAATCACCAAGTCGTCTCTGGCCGTCATCGGCATGCAGTGCGGCAACAAAGACCATGCTACCGTGCTCCATGCCTGCAAGACCATTGAGAATCTCCGCCAGACCGACCGCTACATCCGCGGCCTCGTCGACGACTTGGAGAAGAAATTCAAAGAATAATGAAGACTAGTTTCAAGCCCGGGACAATGATTTACCCGCTGCCGGCCGTCATGGTCAGTTGCGGCGACTCCCCGGAAAACTACAACATCATCACCATCGCATGGACGGGCACTCTCTGTAGTGACCCGCCCATGTGCTATATCAGTGTACGCCCCGAACGTCACAGTCACGAGTTAATTTCCCGTACCGGCGAATTCGTCATCAACCTCACCACCGAGACACTGGCGCGCCAGACCGACTGGTGCGGTGTGCGCAGCGGACGAGACTACAACAAGTTCCGCGAGATGGCTCTCCACCCCGAACCCGCACAACTCGTCAAAGCACCCCTCATCGCCGAAAGCCCTCTCAACATCGAGTGCAAGGTGGTGGAGGTAAGACCGCTCGGTAGCCACGATATGTTCATCGCCAATGTCGTGGCCATCAACGCCGAAGAGAGCCTCATCGACCACACCACCGGCCAGTTCCAACTCAACCACGCTGGTCCCCTCGCCTACTCCCACGGCAAATACTACGGCCTCGGCGAGAAACTCGGCGGCTTCGGCTTCTCCGTAAAGAAGAAAAAATAACATTAGTAGTTAAGTAGACAGTAGTTAAGTAGTTAAGACAATAGTTCCTGCCATGAATATCGTATGTGTTGAATCCCTGGGAATCCCCCTTAAGCGCTTCGAGGCCCTCAAGGCCCACTACGCCGCCATGGGGCACACCTTTACCTATTATATGGACCGCAACGAGGATCCCGATGTCCTCGCCGACCGTATGCGCGAGGCCGACATCGTGGTCATCAGCAACATCAAGCTCAGCGCCAACGTGCTGCAGCAGTGCCCCAACCTCAAATACCTCAGCGTAGCCTTCACAGGGCTCGACCATATCGACCTTGCCTATTGCAAAGCTCACGATATCAAGGTGCAGAATGCCGCTGGCTACAGCACCACCGCCGTCAGTGAACTGGCCGTCGGCATGATGCTCGACCTGCTGCGCAACATCGTCACCCTCAACGAGAAGATACGCCAGGGTGGCAGTCGCGGCACCTTCCTCGGCCGCGAGCTGCGCGGCAAGACGGTGGGCGTTGTCGGCACCGGCGCCATCGGCACCGCCACTGCGCGGCTGCTGCTGGCTTTTGGAGCCAAGGTAATTGCCTGGAGCCGCACCGAACGTCCCGAAGTCAAAGCCATAGGTGTGGAATATGTTGCGTTCGACGACCTGCTGCGTCGCTCAGACATCGTCACCCTCCACATACCGCTGTGCGACGCTACTCGCGGCCTTATCGGCGAGCGCGAACTCTCCCTGATGAAGCCCACCGCCCTCCTCGTCAACACCGCCCGTGGTCCCGTCTGCGACATCCCCGCTGTTGGCCGGGCCCTCGTCGAGAGTCGCATTGCCGGCGCCGCCTTCGATGTCTTCGAGCAAGAGCCTCCCCTGCCCGTCGACCACTTGCTGCTCTCCACCGGCCGCTGCCTGACGACCCCCCACGTGGCCTTTGCCACCGAAGAGAGCTTCGCCGCCCGCGCCAACATCGTCTTCGGCCACGTCGACGAATATTTAAAAAGTTGAAAGTTTGTAGTTATGAGTTGCTACCAGTTACCAACTACTAAAACGCCTCTCCAAATCGGAGAGGCGTTTTGCTATTTAGAGGGTTCCCCTTATAGGAATTACTGTAGCTTGAGGTGTTTCTTGCCGTTTTGGAGGTAGATGCCGCGGAAGGTGGCGGGGACCTCGGTGCCGAGGTAGCGGCCGTCGAGGGTGAAGACGCGCGGGTCGTTGACACTCTGCTCGACCTCCACTTCGTTGATTCCAACACCGCCGCCATTGCCGCCGACGATGCAATTCCCTTCAAAATGGGAGGTGCCGTCGGTGACGTTGTTGCCGGTGGCGAGCGTTGGGGTGCTGGGAGCAGAGATGACCAGTCGGCTTGAGTTGCCACCAGGGCCACCGCCGGTGCTGATGATGGGAGTCTGGAAAGCCACGGCGTTGTCGCCGTAGGTCACGGTGTACCAAGTGTTGCTGCTGACGGAGGATTGCTGAATCTTGGGTTGGTTATAGGAAGCGCCGTTCTCGATGCCGCCCACGGCGATGATGACGCCGCCATTGACATACACCCTCTTACCTTCCTCCGAATTGGCATCGATGGCTAGTTCGGGCGATCGGGATCCGATGGCATAAACGAGACCACCGTTGATGTAGAGATTGCCGTTGGCATCGAGACCGTCATTGTTGGTAGCACGAGAATAGACATACCCATCGGTAATGGTCATATCTTGAGCCGAGTTGATGCCGTCGTCGTAGGCGTTGACATAGATTTCGCCACCATTGATGTTGAGGTAGTTCTTGCTCTCGATGCCCTCGCCGTTGGTACCGCTAGTGGTCACACGCACGGTGCCGCCACTGATGACCAAGCCGCCGCTGTAGGTGTAGCTGTTGCCCACCTGCGTCTTCACGCCGGCCTTGATGCCCTTGGGAGACGAATAGTAGTCGCTGCTCACGTTGTCGGTGTTGCCCGTGTAGTTGGTGTTCTCGGTGGTACCGTTGTTGTAGTAGAGACCGCCGGAGGTGGCAACGGTGATGAAACCGTCGGTGATGGTAAGCACGCTGT